>ENA-UONZ01000064-UONZ01000064.1-human-gut-metagenome-genome-assembly--contig:-C93old-NODE-64-length-179885-cov-48.119852_pt1 | contig 179885 bp, 108 predicted proteins | sample MGYA00242468_ERZ724015 | MGnify/ENA metagenome assembly ERZ724015
TCTACAAAGCGTTGATAATCAAATAAGATACTTCAGATTACAACAAATATACTAATTTATATTGGATATCTATTCCTTTTTTTGCTCGCTTGCAGAAGATTAAGATTTGTAAACGGGTGGGAGAGGAGGAGATTCCGTTGCTTTCATAGAGTTTTAAAACTCTCTTTTTATTGTCACTTGTCACTTTTTAGGCTTAACATGTTGATAATCAAGTGTAATTTGGTGATAATAGTGAGTGGTAATAAGGTGATAATAGGAAAAATAAGGCCTTTTATTATCACCTTAATCCATTACTGTTTGGGCATTCGCGTGTATTATATGATTGACTATTAGTGTTTTGATGCGTATTCTGACTTTTGTATTCCTATGTATTAAGAAAGTCCTTTTTGACTGGAAGATTGAGCTTTTGCTGTGTTTTCTTCTGAATGAAGTAGTTGTTTAGTGGTTATGTTCTCTGTATATGATGCGGTATTTAAAGCCAAAGCCGGTAGATGTAACGTACAGACAGGGCACTGCTAATGTATTTGGTAGGCACTGCGTTCCCGTTTCACGTACGTGATTCGTTCGGATGATGTACGTGGACTTTCAGGTTTTCGTACGTGAACCGAATGGCTCATATACGTAAAACGAGTTGTTATTACCGTCTAAATACATTAAATCTACCGTATAAATGTATTAAGCAAGCTGTATAATGTATTAAACAAGCCGCATGAATAACTCAATGTCCGGCTTGTATCCGGCTGAGAAAGTCGTTCTGACCGGAAAATGACCGCAGGCGGATTGAGTTTGTCGGTTGAACTTACGAAACTTCAAAGGATTATATTTGGCCAATGTTGGCATTCCGGCTTCTTTTTGCTACTTTTGTGCGAATAATTAAAAAAAGGAAAGGATTGAATATATGGAAAATAAGAGGCCGTTGATACTCGTTTCAAATGATGACGGGATTATGGCTAAAGGTATTAGCGAGCTGGTTAAGTTTCTCCGTCCATTAGGAGAAATCGTGGTAATGGCACCGGATTCACCGCGTTCCGGTAGCGGATGCGCGCTTACGGTGACACAACCTGTTCATTATCAATTGGTCAAAAAAGAAGTTGGACTGACTGTATACAAATGTTCGGGAACCCCGACCGATTGCATTAAACTGGCTCGGAATACAGTACTCGACCGGACACCGGATTTGGTAGTAGGTGGTATTAATCATGGGGATAATTCGGCTACCAATGTACATTATTCAGGTACGATGGGAGTTGTGTTTGAAGGTTGTCTGAATGGGATTCCTTCCATTGGATTCTCTTTGTGCAATCATGCTCCCGATGCGGATTTTGAGGCTGCGGGACCTTATATACGCAAGATTGCCGCGATGGTACTGGAAAAAGGACTTCCTCCTTTGACTTGCTTGAATGTGAATTTCCCGGATACGGCTGATATAAAAGGAGTAAAGATTTGCGAACAGGCCAAAGGGTGTTGGACGAACGAGTGGGCTGCTTGCCCCCGTCTGAGCGATCCGAATTATTTCTGGCTGACAGGTGAATTTACCGATCACGAACCTGAAAATGAAAAGAACGACCATTGGGCGTTAGCAAACGGCTACGTGGCCATCACTCCGACGACTGTCGATGTGACGGCATATCACTTTATTGATGAACTTAATAAATGGTTTAATTAGTTGAAAATTGAAAGTTGAAAAAGAAAGCATGACACTCTATTGGTCATCTATCCCTACCAACTCTCAACTCTCAACTCTCAACTCTCAACTCTCAACTCTATGAAGTATTATCTGATTGTGGGCGAAGCCTCCGGTGACTTGCACGCTTCTCATCTGATGGCAGCTTTGAAGGTGGAAGACCCTCAAGCTGAATTTCGTTTTTTCGGCGGTGATCTGATGGCTGCCATAGGCGGTACGATGGTGAAACATTATAAGGAGTTGGCTTATATGGGATTTATTCCGGTGTTGCTCCATCTGCGTACTATCTTTGCCAATATGAGACGTTGCAAGGAAGATATCGTTTCCTGGAATCCGGATGTTGTCATTTTGGTAGATTATCCGGGATTCAATCTGGATATCGCCAAGTTTGTCCACGCAAAGACGCAGATTCCCGTATATTATTATATTTCTCCGAAGATATGGGCTTGGAAAGAATACCGCATCAAGAATATAAAGCGTGATGTGGACGAGCTTTTCTCCATTCTTCCTTTTGAAGTGGAGTTCTTTGAAGGAAAGCATCACTATCCTATCCATTATGTGGGGAATCCTACGGTGGATGAAGTGACGGCCTATCAGGAAGCGCATCCGAAAAATACGGCTGGGTTTATTGCGGATAATCAGTTGGAGAATAAACCGATTATTGCACTTTTGGCAGGAAGCAGAAAGCAGGAGATAAAAGATAACTTGCCGGATATGTTGAAGGCGGCTTCTGCTTTCCCCGGCTACCAACTTGTTCTGGCTGGCGCTCCTTCCATTGCTCCTGAATATTACGAACAGTATATAGGAGAGTCGAAGGTGAAAATTATTTTCGGTCAGACTTATCGTCTGCTGCAACATGCGGATGCGGCATTGGTTACTTCGGGGACGGCTACCCTTGAAACGGCGTTGTTCCGCGTTCCGCAGGTAGTTTGTTATCACACTCCGATTGGAAAGGTGATTTCGTTTTTGAGGCGTCATATTCTGACGGTGAAGTTCATTTCTTTGGTCAATCTGATTGCGGACCGTGAGGTTGTGAAGGAGTTGGTGGCTGATACGATGACTGTGAAGAATATGCAGAGTGAACTGGAAAAGATTCTTGAAGATGACAAGTACAGGCGTGAAATGCTGGCGGAATATGAGCGTATGGCTGAACGGCTAGGTCCGGCAGGCGCTCCTCGTCATGCGGCGTGCAAGATGTTGGAGCTGTTGAAAAAATAACTTTCTTTTTCTGAATAAACGTAAAGCCGATGCAATATTTGCACGGCTTTTTTATTTATAAGACAGAAGGTTAAAAAAGAAAGGATCTAACATGAAAAAATTTAAATGGCTTTTAGGAATTCTATTGTTGGCATTGGTGCCAATGTTGCAGTCATGTGACGATGACGACGATTATTATTCTATCGGAGATTTCAGTTGGGACTGGGCGACCGTACGTACAACCGGTGGCGGCGGTTATTTCCTGGAGGGTGACCGTTGGGGAATCATTGATCCGGTCAGCTCTTCCATTCCTTGGTACAGACCGGTAGATGGTGAACGGGTGGTTGCATTCTTTAATCCTTTGGCTGATATGAAAGACGAAAAGGGCGTTCAGGTAAAAATGGAAGGCATTCAGGATGTCTTGACTAAAGGGGTGGAAGAAATGAAAACTACGGAAGAAGAGGAGGAATTTGGGAATGATCCGATTGTGATTTATCAAGGTGATATGTGGCTAGGGGGGAAATACCTGAATGTTATTTTCCATCAGAACCTGCCTCATTCGACAAAACATCGTATCAGCCTTGTTCAGAATCTGATGGATACGACTGAACCCGGTGAACCTGGCGATCCATCGGCACCGGAGACGGTAAATGTTGCTGAAGACGGTTATGTTCATCTGGAGTTGCGTTATAATACGTATGATGATGTGACCGGTTATTGGGGATGGGGACGGGTTTCCTATAATCTGGAAGATTTCTATCCGACGGAAGAGGATGGTGAAACTACGATGAAAGGTTTTAAAGTTACTATAAATTCAAAAGAAAATGGAGAAGGAAGAGTGATCGTTCTTGATTTCGACCATCCGGTAGGAGTGCCGGAAAAGGCGAAGGATGTGCATTCCACTTCTTCAATCCGATAACCTCTAACTATGATTCGCTGTGTGTGAAAAAGGTCGGGATCACTTCCTATGAAGTTCCCGACCTTTTCTTTTTATGATGTTGGTTTGTTTGATAATCCGATAAAGCGATTGGATTAGAACCAGGTTAGTGCATACAGATAAACGACTGCTGCCGGGATAGCCATTAAAGAACTGTCAAAACGGTCGAGCATTCCTCCGTGTCCAGGAAGAATAGTTCCCGAATCTTTAACGTGCAACTGACGTTTCAGCAGTGATTCTGTCAAATCCCCCCATGTGCCGAATATAACTACGACTAAAGCCAGCCCTGCCCATTCCGGCATGGACATCACCGGGAAATAATGAGCGAGTATGAAGGCTACTCCGATCGCTACTACTCCGCCGCCGATAGAACCTTCCCATGATTTCTTAGGAGAGATACGCTCGAACAATCTATGCTTTCCGATAAGCGAACCGATGCAATAAGCACCTGTGTCATTCAGCCAAAGGAAAATAAAGATAGATAGTGGTAGAATAGGGTTATAACTTATGCTGCTGTATTCCGGATCGTTGTGGAAAGCTAATACATTCAGTAAAGCGAACGGAAGCCCGATGTAGAGTTGGCTGAACATGGAATAAGCCCAGTTAAGCACGGGATTCTCTTTCTTCAGATACAGCTCGCTGATCATCATATACAGCAATAGCAGTACGTAGGGGATAAAGATTTTGGAATCAGCCGCGTCAATGCAGAATCCCATGATGGCAAGAAACAGATAAGCGCCGCCCAGCATATTGATGGTCTTGTTTATCTGAACCCCTTCCGCACGCATATTAACCAGCTGTCCGAACTCATAAATGGTGAGTGCGCTAATGGCGGTAAATAAGATGCCGAAGCTAAATGCGCCATAGAGGATGCATCCTACCAAAATAGCAACAAAGAGTACACCTGTGATGGCTCGTTTTATAAAATTGTTCACAATCAGCTCGTTTTTTAATTGATTAAACAGTGGCTTATTTTTCTTTATCGGTAGTCGGTTCCGTAGATGTGTTTTTCTCTACAGTGACTTTGGAACCTTCTACGGTAACTTTTCCTTCCGCAGCTTTTTCTTCCGCAGAATTCTTGGCTTCCTCTTCTTTTATCTCTTTTTCTTCCCCTTTCAGCTTTTCAGCAAGTTGCTTTTCTGCTTTAGCCGCATCCTGGCTTTCTTTGGCTGCCATGATTTCTTCTGAACGGGAAGCCCAAGGACGCTTTCCGAAGATACGCTCAACGTCTTCCGCGAAGATCACTTCTTTGTCAATCAGTAATTGTGCCAATTGATTGTGACCTTCCTGATGTTCAGACAGGATCTTTTTGGCACGTTCATACTGTTCGTTGACCATCCTTTTTACTTCTTCGTCGATAAGCTCGGCTGTTTTCTCGCTATATGGACGGTTGAAGGAGTATTCTTCGTTGTTGTAATAACATAAGTTAGGCAGCTTATCACTCATTCCTAAATAAGCAATCATGCCGTATGCCTGTTTCGTAACCCTTTCCAGATCGTTCATGGCACCGGTAGAGATACGACCGATAAATAAGTCTTCGGCTGCACGTCCTCCCAGCGTAGCACACATTTCATCGAGCATTTGTTCTTTTGTTGTGATCTGACGCTCTTCCGGCAAATACCAGGCTGCTCCCAATGCACGTCCACGAGGAACAATTGTCACTTTGATTAGAGGGTTGGCGTATTCCAGCAACCAGGAGATGGATGCGTGTCCTGCTTCGTGCAAGGCGATAGAACGTCTTTCGGCTTCTGTAGTAATCTTGGTTTTCTTTTCCAGACCACCGATGATACGGTCTACTGCATCCAAGAAGTCTTGTTTGCCAACGAATTTCTTTCCGTGACGGGCAGCGATCAATGCCGCTTCGTTGCAGACATTGGCAATGTCGGCGCCGGAGAATCCCGGAGTCTGGCGAGCCAGCAAGTCTACATCTACCGTGTCATCTATCTTGATCGGGCGCAAGTGTACGCCGAATACTTCTTTACGTTCATTCAGGTCGGGCAGATCTACGTGTATCTGACGGTCGAAACGCCCTGCACGGAGCAAGGCTTTGTCCAATACGTCTACCCGGTTGGTAGCGGCAAGAATAATCACACCACTGTTGGAACCGAAGCCATCCATTTCCGTAAGCAACTGGTTCAAGGTGTTTTCGCGCTCGTCGTTTCCTCCCATTGCGGGATTTTTACCACGTGCGCGTCCCACTGCGTCGATTTCGTCAATAAAGACAATACAAGGAGCTTTCTCTTTTGCCTGCTTGAACAAGTCGCGGACGCGGGATGCGCCTACACCTACGAACATTTCCACAAAATCCGATCCGGCAAGGGAGAAGAAGGGTACGTTCGCTTCACCGGCAACCGCTTTGGCAAGCAATGTCTTACCTGTTCCCGGAGGGCCTACTAACAAAGCTCCTTTAGGTATTTTACCTCCCAGATCCGTGTATTTCTGCGGCTCTTTCAGGAACTCGACAATCTCTTCCACTTCCTGTTTGGCTTCCGCCAGACCGGCTACATCCTTGAAGGTGACTTTGATGGCTCCTCCTTTTTCAAAAAGTTGGGCTTTTGATTTCCCTACGTTGAATACGCCACCGGGACCTCCACTTCCACCACCGCTCATACGGCGCATGAAAAATATCCATAGTGCTACTAGCAGAACGAGCGGAAGGATCTGAATCAAGATAGCGGGAAATATGTCCGACTTAGGAGGGTAATCCGATGTTCCGTCGAAATGACCGGCTTCTTTTTCCGTTTGCAGGAATTCTTCCAACTTATCGGTAGACGGCGTCCGGCTGGTAATGACGGGGTTACGTCCCACCTTTGTGGAGTCTGCTCCGAATACAGCGCCAACAGCAGTGGGTTTCAGATAAGCTTCGATTGACTTGTCTTCATAACCCAGTACTTTGCTGACATATCCATTTCTTACGTAGTCCTGAAACTCGCTGTAAGTAACGTTTTTACTTCCGACACCCTTTGAATCACTGCCCCACCAGAGGCCGAGAAGCATCAGGGCAATAATCATATACATCCAGTTCAAATTGAACTTTGGCAAGTTAACCTTATTGTTAGGTTTGTTGCTGTTATTATTGTTATTGCTATTCTTATTGTCCATAATCGTAATTTAGTCTAAATCGGGGATTTGAGTAAGTTTGGCATCAGCCCAAAGGTGTTCAAGATTATAAAAGGCTCTTGTTTCCGGTAAAAATACATGTACCAATACATCTGCATAATCCATAGCTACCCATTCGGCATTCCGGAGTCCGTCTACTGCAAAAGGCTTGCTGTCAGCACCCTTTCGTGCGGATTCTTTGATTGAGTCTACAATTGCACTTACTTGACTGGGAGAGTTTCCCTGACAGATAACGAAATATTTACAGATGGTATCTTCTATTTTGGTTAGATCGGCAATAACGATATTCTTACCTTTTTTTTCTTGAATTCCCTCTTTTATTTTCTCGATTAATACTTTAGTATCGTTCATTCTTACATTTGATATTAATAATTCATGTTCTCTTTTGGTTTATAACAAAAAAGGCTCACCCTTTGTTTCTGATTATAAACGTGATATTTTTGACAAATATACGCTGATTTATTGGATACAAGAAAGTTATACTTCAATTTTTGTGTTTTTTAGTGGAGATAGTTGCTTAGGGAAAACTAATTTGAGGATTTTTGCAAAAAAAATAGCTGAAATGTTTTGATTTCCCAATTTATTTGTATCTTTGCACCCGCAAACGAAAATCATTGGGCTATGGTGTAATGGTAACACTACAGATTCTGGTCCTGTCATTCCTGGTTCGAATCCAGGTAGCCCAACAAAACACCAGCTTTTTACTGACAAAAACCCGCTAAAAATGCAATTTTAGCGGGTTTTTTTGTGCTTTGACAAATGCCATCCGAAAAAAGTTGACGCTAATTCGGTGGCTAATTCGGTGACACGAATGCTCTTTTTTGATATTTGAGATTCGGTTCGGCTGAAAATAAGAGGGTGTCATAATGAATGATAAAATGCAGATTAACGGTAAATTATCACAGAAGATTCTATGCGTTGATAATATTCTATATAATTCTTTTGCGATAATTTACCGTTAATCTGCATTCTGATACACTTTCCTGTATCTTCTCAAATCAGCGAGCGGATCACTCTTCAGCTTTTATTGATTCGTCAATTACCTTGATTTTCTGTAAAACCAAGTCCAGATCTGCTTTTAATTTGTCTACCTTGCGATTCAATTCAGTTAACAGGCTACTACCTTTCTTTGAAGTGGAAGTCAGGAAGCCCAGATTGTTTTCATATGTCTGTAGTTCGTTCTTCATATTCTCATAAGCACGTACCAGCTTTTCTCGTTCTCTGTATAAAGATTGCGGGCCACTTCCTTGAATATTGCTGATGTTAGAACGGAAGTTACTTAGTTTCTTATTGGAAGCATTGATGTTGAAACGGTCAAACAATTGGTCAATCAAGTTGTGGTATTGCTTGTAAAGTTTATCTTTCTCTTTGAATGGCACATGACCGATAGAGTTCCATTCTTTCATTAACTCCCGAACAAGTGTACTGGCTTCTTCCATATCCATGTTTTCGTCGATGGCAGACAGCTTTTCGATCAATGCTTTCTTTTTCTCCATGTTCTCTGCTTCCACAGAACGTTGTGAAGAAGTAGCTTTGTTTTTCTGGTCGAAGAAATAGTCACAAGCGGAAATGAAACGTTTCCATACTGCATCCGAATGTTTCTTGGCTACTGGTCCGATAGTCTTCCACTCTTTTTGAAGTTTGGTGAGAGCGTCGGCAGTAGCTTTCCAGTCAGTGCTGTCTTTCAAGGCTTCCGCTTTCTCGCACAGTGCTTTTTTCTTTTCCAGATTTTCGTTCATTCCTTCTTTCAAGCTCTTGAAGAACTCTCCTTTTTTCTTGAAGAAGTCATCACACGCATGACGGAAACGTTCGAATATCTTCACATTCATCTTTTGAGGCGCAAAACCGATTGTTTTCCATTTGTTTTGCAATGCAATTACTTCCTGAGTCTTGTTTTCCCAAGCAGAGAATGTTTTCAGTTCATTATATTCTATCGCTTCTACGATTTCGCAGATAACGGTTTTTTGGTCTAGATTGTGCTGTTCTGTTTCCTTCAGTGCCTCAAAATGTTGCTGATGGCGACGGTTGACAGCGGTAGAAGCCGCTTTGAAGCGGTTCCATATTTCATCACGCAACTCTTTGGCTACCGGACCCGTATCACGGAATTCCTGATGCAATTTTTGGAGTTGGTGGAAAGCGGAAACAACATCTTCCTCGTCAGCCAACTTTTCGGCAGCTTCGCAGAGATGCGTTTTGATTTCCAGATTCTTTTTGAAGTCATATTCGCGGAATTCATTGTTCAGTTTCAATAAATCGTAGAACTTCTCTACATATAATTGATAGTTTTTCCAAAGTTCATTCACTTTACCTTGCGGCACCAGTTTCGTATCATTCCATTGCTGTTGCAGCTTCTTGAACTCCGTATAAGATTTGTTGGCGTCATCTCCGGATTCCACCAATTCTTTCAGTTCTTCAATAATGGAAAGTTTCACTTGCAGGTTTTCTTCCTTTTGGCGTTCCAGCTCGGCAACCTGTTTGCTGCGTTTTTCCTTGATAACCCCCATCAGGCGTTTGAATTCTTCTTCCGTCGGGTCCTCTTCGGCAACAAAATCTTCAATGTTTCCACCGTTGTCTGTAAACTGTACCTTAGCAGCTTCCAACTCGGCATTATGTAACTTGTAGAATGATTGTTTCAGATTGTCAATTTCCTGCTTGTTCGCATTTTCAGCGTCTTGCGCAAGCTCTTTTAGCTGGTTTAGTACATCTTCCTTAGTGGCAGGTTTAGGAGCTGCTTCAGGTTGAACTTCGGCAGTAACATCTTCAGCCGGAGTCTCTGTAATAGCTTCAGAAACCTCGACTGTTTTCTTTTCTTCTTCTAATTCCCCTTGGTTCAAGGGTTGATTAGTGTCATGAGCGTCCATCATTGTATATTAGTTTTGGGTCACAAATTAATGAAATAAAACGATTACTTCATACTATTTTGCTTATTTTTTTTTGTTTAGCCTGTTTTTATGATAATAAAACCGTAATTCCCATGTACAACATCATGCCGATAATGTCATTTGTGATGGCAATAAAGGGCCCCGTTGCAATGGCGGGATCTATTTTTAGCTTTTCGAGCGTCATTGGCACGAGTGTTCCAAAAATAGAAGCGAACATCACTACGGCGAACAAACTGATGGATACGGAATACGTAACCGTAGCCGTTGCACCGAAGCGGATGAAATTATATGTATATACCAATAGAGAGATGATTGTAGCATTGATTAACGCCACTACCGCTTCTTTGGTCACTTGCTTGAATGTGTTTTTAGCATCCAGCGAGCTGTTTGCCAGCCCTTGCACGATGATAGCCGAAGATTGTGTTCCGACATTTCCACCTGTACCACCGATAAGCGGGATATAGAGCGCCATTTCAGGATGGGCGGCAAAGGTTGAATCGAAGTTACCCAGAATCATGGAGTTTCCGATACCGCCGAGCATACCGATCAATAACCAGGGGAGACGGGCTGTAGTCTGCTTGAGTACGTTGTCGTCGGTTTCTACGTCTTGCGAAAGACCGGAAGCCAATTGGTAATCACGTTCCGACTGTTCACGAACCTCATCCATGACGTCGTCGACAGTGATTTGTCCTACGAGCCGCCCGATGCTGTCGATAACGGGAATAGCCACCAAGTCATACTTCTCAATCGCTTGTACCACTTCATCGATAGGAGTGTCTACGTGCACGGAAATCGGATCTTTCTGCATCACATGCTTTACTTTGGACACGGATGGAGAAGTAATCATTTTCTTGAGCGGGAAGATACCACGCAAACGTTCGTCGTCGTCGATGACATATACATAATAGATCTCATCCAGCTCCTCCGCTTGTTGCCGCATCTCTTTCAGACACTCGGGCATACTCCAGTTCTCGTTGACAAGTACCATTTCCGTACCCATCAAACCGCCGGCGGTATTTTCGTCGTATTTCAACAAGTCGACAATATCTCCTGCCTGTTCGATGTCTTCGATATGCGAAAGAACTTCTTCCTGTTTGTCCTCGTCAAGTTCACGCATCAGGTCTACGGCGTCATCCGTATCCATATAGTCGACAAAGCGTTTGGCGATAGTCTCCGAAGGAAGCATTTCGAGAAGCTCTTTACGTGCGTCCTCATCCATTTCGACCAACACGTCGGCGGCCGTTTCATTGTCGAGCAAGCGATAAATGAATCTGGCTCCTTCCGCATTCAAGTCATTGCATAACTCAGCGATGTCGGCCGGATGAAGGTCGACGAGGAGTTCTTTTACCTTATCAGCGTCTTTCTGCTCTATAAGGTGTTTTACGGTATCAATGTATTCCTCGTTCATTGTTGTTTCAGTGCTTCTTCCACTTTATTGGTCAAGTCGATAAATTCTTCTACCGATAGTTGTTCCGGACGTTTATTGAATAATGAATCCTCTGTCAGCGGACAATCTTTGCCTAAGATCGGTTTGATGGAATTGCGCAAAGTCTTGCGCCGTTGGTTGAAGGTGGTTTTCACCACCTGCTTGAATAACTTCTCGTCGCATCCCAGCTCTTGGACTTCGTTGCGCGTCATACGGATAACGGCACTTTTGACTTTTGGGGGTGGGTTGAATACGTGTTCGCTGACGGTAAACAGATATTCCACCTTGTACCACGCTTGAATCAATACGCTGAGAATACCGTATGTTTTGCTGCCCGGTCCGGCGGCAATACGTTCGGCAACCTCTTTCTGGATCATACCTGTGCAACAAGGAATGATATCCTTATTATCCAACATCTTGAAAAAGATCTGGCTGGAGATATTATACGGGTAATTACCGGTCAGAACGAAAGGTTTCCCATTAAACAACCGGTGAAGATTCATCTTCAGGAAATCGTCTTCAATAATATGGTCTTCCAGTGACGGATAGGCTTCGCGGAGATAAGCAACCGATTCATAGTCAACTTCTACGACTTTTACCAGCCGGTCTTTCTTCACCAGAAATTGAGTCAGTACGCCCATACCCGGTCCTACCTCTAAAATGGGCAGTTCGGGAAAGGTGTCGACCGTATCGGCAATATCCTGAGCTACTTTCAAATCTTTCAGAAAGTGCTGTCCGAGAAACTTTTTAGGCTTTACTAATTTCATTTACCAACTAAATAATTACTTTTGCAGTCGACAAAGGTAATTCTTTTAAATGAAGAACGTGCCACTAATTAAAAATAAATGATATGCCAGCGCAGCTAATGAAGAATTAAGGATGAAGAAACTGTTAAAAAAGACGCTGAAACTGATATTACCGATTGTTTTGGGCGGCTTTATTTTATTCTGGGTGTATCGCGACTTTGATTTTGCAGAGGCGGGCGATGTGTTGAAGCATGGTACAAATTGGTGGTGGATGCTTTTCTCGCTGTTGTTCGGAATATTTGCGCAAGTGTTTCGTGGCTGGCGGTGGCGGCAGACGTTGGAGCCTTTGGATGCGTTTCCTAAAAGAAGGGATTGTGTGAACGCCATTTTTGTTTCTTATGCTGCCAGTCTGGTCGTTCCCCGTATCGGAGAAGTGAGCCGTTGCGGAATATTGGCAAAATACGATGATGTGTCGTTTGCCAAATCATTGGGAACAGTCGTGACAGAACGGTTGGTCGATACGTTGACCATTCTCCTGATAACAGGAATTACCGTCTTGCTGCAGATGCCGATATTTGTCACTTTTCTTCAACAGACCGGAACGAAGATACCTTCCATGATGCATCTGTTGACGTCCGTATGGTTTTATATTGTCCTGTTCTGTTTCATCGGAGTGGCGATGTTACTTTATTATTTACGAAAGACATTATTCTTTTATGAACGGGTAAAAGGTTTTGTCTTGAATATCTGGGAGGGAATTATGTCCTTGCGTGGAGTGCGCAATATTCCTTTATTTATATTTTATACATTAGCTATTTGGGTTTGTTACTTTTTCCACTTTTACTTCACGTTCTATTGCTTTGCTTTCACTGAGCATTTAGGCATGATGGCGGCTTTGGTCATGTTTGTTGGCGGCACATTCGCAGTGATCGTGCCCACCCCCAACGGAGCGGGTCCATGGCACTTTGCCGTTATCTCTATGATGATGCTTTATGGAGTAAATGTGACAAATGCCGGAATATTTGCCTTGATTGTGCACGGTATTCAAACCTTTTTAGTAGTTTTGTTGGGCATATATGGTTTGGCGGCATTGCCGTTCACCAACAGACAGCGAAAGTAATCACTTAATAAAAATAGATTTGTTATGAGTACTATTCTTTCTTTAGCTCCACAAAACGTATGGAAGCATTTTTATTCGTTGACTCAGATTCCCCGTCCGTCAGGGCATATGGAAAAAGTGACTGAATTTCTGATTAACTTCGGAAAAGGCTTAGGCCTGGAATCTTTTGTAGACGAAGCAGGCAACGTGATTATACGTAAGCCGGCAACTCTGGGTATGGAAAACCGCAAAGGCGTGATTCTTCAGGCACACATGGATATGGTTCCCCAAAAGAACAACGATACTGTACACGATTTTGAAAAAGATCCGATTGAAACTTATATAGACGGTGACTGGGTAAAAGCGAAAGGTACAACTTTGGGTGCGGACAACGGACTGGGGGTAGCTGCCATCATGGCCGTGCTGGAAGCAAAAGATTTGAAACACGGTTTTTTGGAAGCTCTGATCACTAAGGATGAAGAGACCGGGATGTATGGTGCGTTCGGTCTGAAACCGGGTACGGTGAATGGGGAAATCCTGTTGAATCTGGATTCGGAAGATGAAGGTGAATTGTATATCGGTTGTGCCGGAGGTATGGATGTCACTGCTACTCTGGAATATAAAGAGGTGGCTCCGGAAGAAGGAGATATCGCAGTGAAAGTAACATTGAAAGGATTGCGCGGCGGACATTCGGGACTGGAAATCAATGAAGGACGTGCCAATGCGAATAAATTGCTGGTTCGTTTTATTCGTGAAGCCGTTGCCAGCTATGAAGCTCGCTTGGCAAGTTGGGAAGGCGGTAATATGCGTAATGCTATCCCGCGTGAAGCGCATGCGGTAATTACAATTCCTGCCGAAAATGAAAAAGAGCTGTTGGGCTTGGTGAAATATTGCGAAGACCTGTTCAATGAAGAATATTCGGCTATCGAGACTCCGATCAGTTTCACGGCGGAACGTGTGGAACTTCCGGCTGGTGAAGTTCCGGAAGAGATTCAGGACAACCTGATTGATGCGATTTTTGCTTGTCAAAATGGTGTGACACGTATGATTCCTACTGTTCCGGACACGGTAGAGACATCCTCCAATCTTGCCATAATAACGATTGGCGAAGGCAAAGCGGCTATTAAGATTTTGGCTCGCAGTTCAAGCGACAGCATGAAGGAATATCTGACTACCAGTCTCGAATCTTGTTTCTCTATGGCAGGGATGAAGGTGGAGATGACAGGCGGTTACTCCGGTTGGCAACCGAATGTCGATTCTCCGATTCTGAAAGCGATGAAAGCGTCCTATAAGCAGCAGTTTGGAGTAGAACCGGCAGTGAAAGTAATCCATGCAGGTTTGGAATGTGGCATTATCGGTGCTATTATTCCGGGATTGGATATGATTTCTTTCGGCCCGACCTTGCGTTCACCGCATTCACCGGATGAAAGAACGCTGATTCCCACTGTGCAGAAGTTCTATGACTTCCTGGTGGCCACCTTAGAGCAGACTCCAATTAAATAAGAGCGTACCTATACCTATTATATATAGGTAGATATAATGTAGATATAATTTAGCAAAAGGCACGGATGACATTTCATCTGTGCCTTTTTGTCTTATTAACTGCCACTCTGTTACAATTGCCTTTCATAACAAATAAATTAATTGACGCAAGTCAAGAAATATGCTATAAAACATGGATTTGTCTCTTTTTGGGGTGCAACGTATAAACAAAGGCCGTATTTTTGTGTTGTAAAACATGTAATTAGGAGGATAACAAAATGAAAAGGTTAAAAAGATTGTTTAAAAAGATCGGTGAAGCCGATGTACATGTTTGGGGATATTCGACAATTAATGCAACCCCTAACAAGTAAGTTTTAGTTTTCAGGAATTAGTAATTTAAAAGATTTAAGATTATGGCAAAGAAAATGAGTTCTTTAGTAAGAAAAATCCTCAGTGAAGTAGGTCGTAACGAAATGCTGTCATGGGGGTATAGAATTGAGAAATGAGAACGAGTACATTAACTAAGTTTAGAGTGGGGATACGTTATTGAAAACGATATCCCCACTTTGTTTATATACTGTAAGGCCGGTTATCCGTTCTGTATATCTTTGAATTACAGTAAGGATGAAAGCAAAATTTAAGCTAAAAAGTACAAATCTTTAAACTTTATTTCTTTACTTTGTTGTTTAAGCAAAGATATCTATCAAACTTAAACTGGAGAGATTATGAAAGTAAGGCAGATTTGTATGATGGTGCTGTTTGGACTGGGAGTGATTCCGGCAATGCAAGCACAGACTTTCGACAAATTATGGAAAGAAGTGGAGCAGGCGGAGAAAAAGAGCTTGCCTAAGACAGTGATAAAACTGACTGATGAAATTTATCAGAAAGGAGAGAAAGAAAGGAATTCCGCACAAATGCTGAAAGCATATATGTGGCGGATGAAAACTCAGGATATATTGACACCGGATAGCTTTTATGTCGGTTTAAGAGACTTGGAGCAATGGGCGAAGCAGACAGAACAGCTGATGGATCGCGCCATATTACACTCTTTGATAGCGGAATTCTATGCCAATTATGCTGCCGACAACCAGTGGCAACTCCGGCAAAGAACCGAGATTGTAGGTGAGACTCCGTCCGCAGATATACGCGAATGGACGGCGAATATGTTTGTAGAGAAAGTGCGGACTAATGTAAAGGAAGCTTTGGCGGACTCTCTCTTATTGCTCAAAACTTCTTCACGCAATTACATTCCTTTTGTGGAGCTGGGCGAAACCAGCGAATATTATCATCACGATATGTACCATCTGCTGGCTTCCCGTGCCGTCAGGGCTCTGAATCAGATTGAAAGACTCGAACGCGGCAGCTTCAATGGTATCACAGTTTCTCCTGTGAAACAGGATATTATCAATATATATGAGCGTATGTCTGACGCTTATGAGACGGCCGGGCTTAAAGAGGGGTATGTATTGACCATGCTTCAATATCTGGAATGGGAACGTGGCAATGATAACAAATTGCAGCCTGTCCAACTAAAAAAAGGATTGGGCGAATGGACGGCAGACACATATAATGCCGCTTTGGACGAGCTTAAAAGGCAGTTCAAATCAGAGCCGATATGTGCGGAAGTCTATTTGGCACAAGCCCGCTATGCTGTTGAGAAGATGCAGCAAGTCAACGCTTTGCAACTTTGTGATGAGGCGATCCGTCTTTACCCGGGCTATCGCAGGATAAATGCGCTGAAGAATCTCCGTGAAGAGATTTTAGCGCCTTTCTTGAATGTCAGTGCAGTGAGCCAGGCCTTTCCGAATGAAGAAATCAAGTTGAATGTGGGACATAAAAATCTGGATGGCTTTACTGTGCGGCTGTATCAGGCGAAGAAACTGGTTAAAGAACAACATTATTCCGTTCTTCGTCCGAAAGACTATCGGGCAAAGGATACTGTATTTACATTCAAAGCTCCGGATTTGGGAACTTACGTGATGCGTATTATTCCGGATATCCGTGCCAAGAGGGATAGCGAAAGCAAGTTTAACGTGACACGTTTTAAAGTGTTGACCTGCCGTCTGCCCGAAAACCAATACGAGGTGGTGACTCTGGACGGACAGACCGGACATCCCATTCCCAATGCGAAAGTTACACTATACAGTAGTGACGAGAAGGTGTTGCAAGAGTTTACGACCGATAAAGAGGGAAAAGTGGTATTCCTCAGGAATGCCAAGTATCGGTATCTGAAAGCCTCGAAAGGCACGGATACGGCTATGCCGAAACAAGGAATTTATGGCGGAAGTTATGGATACTACGGCAATAAAGATAAAGCTGTTGAGGAAATGACGTTGTTGACCGACCGTTCTCTGTATCGTCCGGGACAGACTGTGTATGTGAAAGGTATTGCATTTGCCCAGAAATCGGACACAGCCGATGTGATTCCGAACAAACCCTATACAGTGACTTTGTACGATGCGAACTATCAGGAAGTGGGACGGAAATCTGTACGTACCAATGAATTCGGTTCGTTTGCGACTGATTTTGCTTTGCCTTCCGCTTGTCTGAACGGAGTCTTTTCTTTAACGGCGGGAGAGGGTGGAACGACTGTTCGTGTAGAAGATTATAAACGTCCGACATTTGATATAACTTTTGAAAAGCAGACGGAAAGCTACAAGCTCGGAGATGAAGTGCAGGTGAAAGGTAAGATTCAATCTTATAGCGGTGTGTCGCTTCAGGATCTTCCGGTGAAATATACGGTAAAACGTTCTGCATATAACCTCTGGAGAATTTCGGGGGCTGTGCAGATTGCTTCCGGAGAGGTGACTGCCAATGAGAATGGAGAATTTACGATACCCGTCCGTCTGGAGGAAAGTGACGAGTATAAGAATAATGATAGAGTATATTACCGTTATTCCATCGAAGCTACTGTTACCAATGTGGCAGGTGAAACGCAATCTTCTACGGATGTGATTTCGGCAGGTAACCGTTCGTTGGTTCTACAGATGGAGTTGGACAAGAAGACGTGCAAAGACCGGCCGTTTGATATTGTGTTTAAAGCTCAGAACCTGAACGAACAGCCTGTGGAGGTGAATGGCAATTACTATCTGTATCCCCTCGAAGAGACAAACGTGAAAGAGAGTAGGCTGAAAGAAACCGGCTTTAAGAAGGTAAGTGAGAATCCCGTTGCAACAGGAACATTTACTTCTAATAAGGAAATGACGCTTGACTGGAAGAATCTTCCATCGGGAGCTTATATGCTGAAAGCGGTAGCGAAAGACAGTCAGGGAAAAGAAGTGGAGACGGAGGCTCAGACGATCCTATTCTCTATCGGCGACAAGCGTCCGCCGGTGAAATCACCTACTTGGTTCTATGCGGAAAATACGGAGTTTGATGCAACCCGCCCGGCAGTATTCTGTTTCGGTACTTCAGAAAAAGACACTTATGTGATGATGAACGTCTTCTGTGGTGACAAACAACTGGAAAGTAAGGCGTTGAACTTGTCCGATACGATTGTGCGTTTTACCTATCCGTATCTGGAGAGCTATGGAGACGGTATTTTTGTGAACTTCTGTATGGTAAGAGACGGGCAGCTTTATCAGGAACAGGTCTCGGTAGAGAAACGCTTGGCGGATAAGAATTTGACGATGAAGTGGGAGGTGTTCCGTGACAAATTGCGTCCCGGACAGAAAGAAGAGTGGAAATTGACGATTAAGACACCGCAGGGGCAGGCCGCTGATGCGGAAATGCTGGCTACGATGTATGACGCGTCATTAGATAAAATTTGGAATCGCCGACAGGATTTCCGGCTTTACTATAATCGGATACTTCCTAATTTCCGTTGGATGAATGGCTATTTTGGAAACAACTCATTCAATTACTGGTGGAACAATAAGACGCTGAAAGTGCCGGTGCTGGCGTATGACTATTTCGTAATGCCGTCAAGGATCGGAAATGTGTTCTTTGAATCCGAAATATTGGCCGATGGAGTGGTGGTTAGAGGGCTTGAAGTGCAGAAGAAAGCAGCGATGACGGGTAGTGTTGCAAGCCGGAGCAATGCGGTGGAAGTGAAATATGTGCCTGCCTTAGTCTCTGAGGCTACTGATGCGGAATTTGAAGAAGAAACCCTTCCTGATGCACCCGCCGACTTGCGTACGAACCTTGCCGAAACAGCTTTCTTCTATCCGCAGCTTCGTACGAATGAACGGGGAGAAATATCCTTCTCTTTCACTATGCCCGAAAGTCTGACACGTTGGAACTTTCGTGGATATTCCCATACCAAGGGAATGCTGACGGGAACGTTGGATGGTGAAGCTACCACGAGCAAGGAATTTATGTTGACTCCTAATCTCCCTCGCTTCGTCCGTGTAGGCGACAAGACGTCTATTGCCGCTTCTATCTCCAATATGACAGGCAAGCCGCAGGCAGGTACAGTCAGTATGATTCTTTTCGATCCGATGACGGAAAAAGTTGTCAGCACGCAGAAACAAAAATTCTCGGTAGCTGCCGGAAAGACAATCGGAGTGAATTTCAGATTTACCGTGAATGATAAATACGAGATACTGGGTTGCCGGATGATAGCCGATAGCGGTACGTTCAGTGACGGTGAGCAACAACTTCTTCCGGTGCTGAGCAATAAGGAACATCTGGTAGAGACGCTTCCGATGCCTGTGCGTGGAGAAGAAACCCGTACATTCTCACTCGACAGCTTGTTCAATCAGCATAGTAAAACGGCGACCGACCGCAAACTGACCATTGAGTTTACGGGAAATCCGGCTTGGTATGCCATTCAGGCACTGCCTTCGCTAAGCCTCCCAGTGAATAACAATGCTATTTCGTGGGCTACAGCCTACTATGCAAATACATTGGCTTCTTACATTATGAACAGCCAGCCGCGCATTAAGGCGGTTTTCGATAGCTGGAAACTTCAAGGCGGTACGAAAGAAACCTTCTTGAGTAATTTGCAAAAGAACCAGGAAGTGAAGAACATTCTGTTGTCCGAATCGCCGTGGGTACTCGAAGCCAAGACGGAAGAACAGCAGAAAGAACGTATCGCTACGCTGTTCGACCTGAATAACATCCGTAGCAATAACATGACGGCTTTGACCAGATTACAGGAATTGCAGAACTCCGACGGTGCTTGGTCATGGTTTAAGGGAATGAATGGCAGCCGTTATGTAACGGCTTATATTGCCGAACTGAATGCCCGCCTTGCGCTACTGACAGGTGCGCCATTGAGTGGAACCGCCCTTGACTTGCAGGCTAAGGCGTTAACTTATCTTCATCAGTCGGCTTTAGAAGAATACAAGAATATACTGAAAGCGCAGAAAAAGGGAGTGAAACAGACAGGAGTTTCAAGCGGTATTCTGCAATATCTGTATATTGTCGCGATTTCCGGTGAACAGGTTCCTGCGGCAAGTAAGATTGCTTATGCTTATTATCTGTCTAAAGTGGGAGAGTTGCTTACCTCTTCTTCGATGGAAACGAAAGCGATTGCCGCCATTGTACTTGATAAAGCCGGGCGTAAGAAAGAAGCCCAAGAGTTTGTCGCTTCCTTGAAGGAACATCTGACGAAAACGGATGAGCAAGGAATGTTCTTTGCCTTCAACGAGAATCCGTATGCTTGGGGAGGTATGAAGTTGCAAGCCCATGTAGATGTGATGGAAGCATTGGAACTGATTGGCGGAAACGGAAATTGGGAAACAGTCGAAGAAATGAAACTCTGGCTGTTAAAGCAAAAACAGACGCAGCAGTGGAGTTCTCCGGTAGCTACGGCGGACGCTGTGTATGCCCTGTTGATGAAAGGCGCCAATCTGCTCGATAATCAAGGGGACGTACGTATTGTGATTGCCAACGAGGTACTGGAAACGGTATCTCCGAGTAAGACAACCGTTCCGGGATTGGGTTATATCAAACGTTCGTTCACACAGAAAAATGTGGTAGACGCCCGTAAGATTGAAGTGGAAAAGAGGAATCCGGGTATCGCTTGGGGAGCTGTTTACGCCGAATACGATTCTCCTATCAGTGATGTGAAACAACAAGGTGGTGCATTGAATGTAGAGAAGCAACTGTACGTAGAACGCATAGAGAACAACGTTGCACAATTGCAGCCTATTACTTCAAAGACCATTCTCACAGTGGGTGATAAAGTTGTTTCCCGTCTGACCATCAGTGTAGACCGTACGATGGACTTTGTGCAGTTGAAAGACCAGCGTGGCGCCTGCTTCGAGCCTGTCGGCAGTATTTCCGGTTATCGCTGGAACAATAGATTCGGTTATTATGTAGACATTAAAGACGCCTCTACCAACTTCTTCTTCGACCATTTGGGCAAAGGCGTCTACGTACTGGAATACAGCTACCGTGTGAGCCGTGAAGGAACTTACGAAACAGGACTGGCCACTATTCAGTGCGCATACGCTCCCGAATACGCTTCACATTCCGCATCAATGACAATTATTATTGAATAACCAAAAGCGAAGATTTTAGTTTGCAGACAAGGCATAACAGGCCTTGTCTGCAAGTAAAGTCTTTTCCCAATCTGTGTTAATCTGTGTAATCTGTGGTGAGAAACTCATCTAAAAGTCCTACATTTGTGCACCAAAATAAAAAAGTATCGCATGAAACGTAGTTTGCTATTTATATTTTCTCTACTCACTGTCGCTTTGGCAGCCGTTGCCCAACCTCGCATCTCTTCCAATAAAGAGACACATAATTTCGGACAAATAGAATGGAAACGCCCGGTGACGGTGGAATATACAATTACCAATACCGGTAACCAGCCATTGGTGCTTACCAATGTCACTACCTCTTGCGCCTGTTCCGTAGCCGACTGGACCAAAGAATCGATTGCTCCCGGAGGAAAAGGAATTGTCAAAGCCTCCTTTGACGCCAAAGCTTTGGGACACTTTGAAAAAACAGTAGGAATATACAGCAATGCCACGCCCAACCTGATTTATCTGAAATTTATCGGTGAAGTGGTGCAAGAGATAAAAGACTATACCAAGACTCATCCTTATGCAATAGGCAATATCCGTATCGATCGTGACGAATTTGCCTTCCCCGATGTGTATCACGGTCAGAAGCCCACGATGACTTTTAGCATTGCGAACCTATCCGACCGTCCGTACGAACCGGTGTTGATGCATCTGCCTCCTTATCTTAAAATGGAAGCGGAGCCTAAGGTTCTGCTGAAAGGTAAAAAAGGCACTGTGAAACTGACGTTGGATGCCAGCCAGTTGAAAGACTACGGATTGACGCAGACATCCGTTTACCTTTCCCGTTTTTCCGGTGATAAGGTGAGCGAAGATAATGAAATACCGGTTTCGGCTATTCTTCTTCCCGACTTCTCGCGTATGACAGCGAATGATTCTTTGAATGCGCCTGCTATACGAATCTCGGAAACGGACATCGATCTTAGCGTGCCGTTGATAAAGAAGAAGAAAGCCAGTCATGATATCCTGATCGCTAATGCCGGAAAGACTCCATTGGTAATTAGTAAGTTGCAGGTATTCAACTCGTCGGTCGGAGTAAGCTTGAAAAAAACGGTACTTCCTCCGGATGGAATGACGAAGTTGAAAGTGACTATTCGTAAGCGTGATGTGGGTAATAAGAAACACCACTTGCGTATCTTGATGATAACAAACGACCCGTTGCGCCCGAAAGTTGAAATCAATATCAAACGTTAAATCTCCTATTGCTATGGAACATCCTGAAAATAGTGAAGAATATAAGGGGCTTGTTGTCAATAAAGGTATTGAACAGCCCTCGTCGGTGAACCCTTATCTGAAACGGAAGCCTAAGAAACGCCAGCTCTCGGTGGCTGAGTTTGTGGACGGCATTACAAAAGGTGATGTCACTATACTAAGTCTGGCTGTGACGTTAGTTGAAAGTGTGAAACCCGAACATCAGTCCGTTGCCCAAGAGGTGATAGAGAAGTGTCTTCCCTATTCCGGCAATTCGATCCGGGTAGGTATCAGCGGTGTTCCCGGTGCAGGAAAGAGTACTTCGATTGATGTCTTCGGCCTGCACGTGCTCGAAAAAGGCGGTAAGTTAGCCGTACTGGCAATCGACCCGAGTAGTGAACGTAGCAAAGGAAGCATTTTAGGAGATAAAACCCGTATGGAACAGCTTTCCGTACATCCTAAATCATTTATCCGTCCCAGCCCGTCGGCCGGTTCATTGGGAGGAGTAGCACGTAAGACGCGTGAAACGATTATTCTTTGTGAGGCGGCCGGATTCGATAAGATCTTTGTGGAGACCGTGGGAGTGGGACAGAGCGAGACGGCTGTCCATTCGATGGTCGATTTCTTCCTGTTGATTCAGTTGGCGGGAACAGGAGATGAATTGCAAGGTATCAAGCGTGGCATTATGGAGATGGCGGACGGCATTGTGATTAATAAAGCCGACGGAGATAATCTGGAACGTGCCAAGCTGGCTGCCACTCAGTTCCGTAATGCGCTGCATCTGTTTCCTGCGCCCGAATCCGGATGGACACCAAAGGTTCTGACTTATTCTGGTTTTTACAATATAGGCGTTAAGGAAGTGTGGGATATGGTTTATGAGTACATTGCCTTTGTAAAAGAAAATGGCTATTTTGAATATCGCCGTAACGAGCAGAGCAAATACTGGATGTACGAAAGTATCAATGAACAGCTTCGCGACAGTTTCTACCATAATCCGAAGATTGAAGCCATACTTCAAGAGAAGGAACAACAAGTATTAAGTGGTAATCTTACTTCATTCATAGCCGCCAAAAGTTTGCTGGACACTTATTTTGAGGACTTAAAGATGTAGTTCACCACAGATTACAGTTCTTTCCCTATCTTTTCGAAGTCGGCTCTTGATTTGCTCTGTGTCACGATATATACTCCCAAGAACACAAGTGCGATAGCCAGTCCTTTCTGCCAGCCGAAGCTTCCTATCCCCATGATGATGGCAGCGATTGTAGCTACAATCGGCTGCATATAGTTATACATACTGACAACGGTGGGACGGAGTAGTTTCTGTGCGGTCATGATGCAGAGATAGGCAAGGAAACTGCCTCCCAATACTACGTAAAGAACCTCTATGATGGCGATTGTGGAGACTGTCTCCCATTGAATGATGGAAATGTCGTGATAAGAGAACGGTATGTAACACATCGAAGCGTAAACGAACATCCACTTATTGATAGTGACTGCCGAATATTGCTGAGATAATCCCTTGAATACGGTTAAGTAGATGGAGAAACTGATCTGTGCCACCAGACAAAGCAGGTCGCCGATTAAGCTTCCGTTCCCGTTGTTTCCCGCTTGGCTGCTCATAATGAGGATAAGCGCTCCCATAGCGCCGACGAAAATACCCAGTACCTTTTTATTGGTAATCGGTTCTTTCAGATAAATAGCCGCTACGATCATAGTGACAATCGGTAAAGTAGTGGTTACGATGGAAGCGTCGATGGGTGAAGTCATTGAAAGGCCGAAAATGAATACTCCCTGATTGAACACCAAAGCAAATAGTGAAGCGAAGAATATCTTCAGCATATCCTGATGATTCACGTGTTCCTGTTTGCAGAAAATGGAAAGTATCCAGAAAGCCGCCGCCGCTCCCACCATCCGAAAAGTGGTGACGGATATTGCGGAGAATTCCTGAAGCGCTGATTTACCGATAGGAGACATCAGCCCCCACATGACGTTTGCCGTAAGTGCAAACAGATGACCTTGCAGATTCTTGTTATTCTTCATAAGTGCGTATACGCCTTTTTAATTGTTACCTTTATTGAAAACTGCTGCAAAGGTAGCTAATTTGTCGTATGATTTGTTTATATTTGCCTTGAATAAAATTGAATATTATGGAACAACAGGCCAACTATATCCGTCGTATCGAAATTCATGGACTCTGGGAGCGTTTTAATATAGGATGGGATTTGCGTCCCGATGTGAATATCCTTTCCGGTATTAACGGAGTAGGAAAAACTACCATTTTGAACCGTTCGGTAGGATATCTTGAAGAACTCTCCGGCGAAATGAAAAGTGACGAGAAGAACGGTGTCCGTCTTTTCTTCGACAATCCTCAGGCGACCTATATCCCATACGATGTGATCCGGAGTTACGACCGTCCTCTGATTATGGGTGACTTTACTGCCCGCATGGCCGATAAGAACGTGAAGTCCGAATTGGATTGGCAGCTTTATCTGTTACAACGCCGCTATCTTGATTATCAGGTCAATATAGGTAACAAGATGATTGAAATGCTCTCCGATAATGACGAGAAAGTACGGGCCAAAGCAGCTACTTTGTCCATAGCCAAGCGTCGTTTTCAGGATATGATTGACGAGCTGTTCAGTTATACACGCAAGAAAATAGATCGTAAACGGAATGATATTGCTTTCTATCAGGATGGAGAACTGTTGTTTCCTTACAAACTTTCTTCCGGTGAGAAGCAAATGCTGGTCATTCTGTTGACCGTGCTTGTGCAGGACAACAGCCATTGCGTACTGTTTATGGATGAGCCGGAAGCCTCTCTCCACATTGAATGGCAACAGAAGTTGATTGCCATGATACGTGAGTTGAATCCGAATGTACAGATCATCCTGACTACCCATTCGCCGGCCGTCATTATGGAGGGCTGGCTGGATGCAGTGACGGAAGTAAGTGATATTTCAACATTATATAATAATGGCAACTTCACTACGAGATAACCTGACATCTTCTTATTTCAATGCCGCTCATAAGCTTTATTCAAAGAAGGCCCGTCGGCGTATCATAGCTTATGTGGAAAGCTATGATGATATTGCTTTCTGGCGTACGTTGCTCGAAGAATTTGAAGATGACGAACACTATTTCCAGGTAATGCTTCCTTCTACTACCTCATTGGCTAAAGGGAAAAAGATGGTCTTGATGAATACGTTGAATACCGCGGAACTGGGAAGAAGCCTGATTGCCTGTGTGGACAGCGATTATGATTTCCTGTTGCAGGGCGCAACCAATACTTCCCGTAAAATCAACCGCAACAAATATATCTTCCAGACCTATACATACGCCATTGAAAACTATCATTGCTTTGCCGAAAGCCTCCATGAGGTATGTGTGCAGGCTACGTTGAACGACCGTTTTGTGATGGACTTCAATGCTTACCTGAAAAGATACTCTGAAATCGTATATCCGCTTTTCTTGTGGAACGTGTGGTTCTACCGCCAACGGGATACTTACACCTTTCCGATGTATGATTTTCATGCCTATACTTCTCTGCGTGAGATAAATCTCAGACACCCGGAAAAGAGTCTTGAATCATTGCAGCAACGGGTAAATCAGAAATTGTCGGAACTGAAGAAACGTTTTTCCCGCAGCATGAATCAAGTAAATGCCTTAGGGACAGATCTGAGAGAGTTGGGGCTATTTCCGGAAAATACCTATCTGTATATGCAGGGACACCACGTGATGGATAATGTGGTGATGAAACTTCTGATTCCGGTTTGTACGGTATTGCGCCGGGAACGGGAACAGGAAATCAAGCGACTTGCCGAACATAATGAACAATTTAAGAACGAATTGACTTGTTATCAGAACAGTCAGGTAAATGTGGAAATCATGTTGAAGAAGAATGTGGCCTATAAGCGGCTTTTCCACTACGACTGGCTGCGACAGGATATTCGTGAATACCTGGAACAAGGGAAATAAGAACAAGAAAGAAGAATAGAGAGAAGATTACTTATGGAAGAAGTAAAGGAAATAGTTGATACCGTGACAGTTGAGTTGGCCAATGGCGGAACACAGGAGGTGACTGATGTAGTGATTCAGGAAGTGAACCATGCATTGCTTTCGGCAGGAATGGATGAGGCTTTGGCGGATAAGGTGGACAACTTTGTCATTTTGTTGCTGATTATTGGTGTGGCCTTGTTGGCTAATCTGATTTGCCGTAAGATCATTTTGCGTACGGTAGCGAAATTGGTGAAACGGACCAAAGCTACTTGGGACGACATAGTGTTCGACCATAAGGTGATGGTTCATGTCAGCCGGATGGTAGCCCCGATATTGATTTACCTTGCTATTCCCATCGCTTTCCCGGAACATGCCGACTCCAACTTGCTCGATTTCCTGCGACGGCTTTGCCTTATTTATATCTTGGCGGTTTTCCTCCGTTTCATCAGTGTCTTTCTGTCGGCGGTATATCATGTTTACAGTGAAAAGGAGCAATATAAGGACAAGCCTCTGAAGGGGTTGTTGCAGACCGCTCAAGTCGTTCTTTTCTTTGTCGGGGCTATTATTATCGTAAGTATTCTGATTAAGCAGAGTCCGATGGTGTTGCTTACCGGATTGGGAGCTTCGGCCGCTATCCTGATGCTGGTGTTCAAGGATAGTATTATGGGTTTTGTTTCCGGTATTCAGCTTTCTGCCAATAATATGCTGAAAGTAGGCGACTGGATTGCTATGCCGAAATATGGCGCCGACGGAACTGTGATAGAAGTGACTTTGAATACGGTAAAAGTGCGTAATTGGGATAATACGATTACGACCATACCGCCTTATTTGCTGGTCAGTGATTCTTTCCAGAACTGGCAAGGGATGCGGGAATCCGGTGGACGGCGTGTGAAGCGTTCCATTAATATCGACATGACCAGCGTTCGTTTCTGTACACCGGAGATGTTGGCGAAATATCGTAAAATCCAATTGCTGAAGGAGTATGTGGAGACAACGGAGAAGGTCGTGAAGGAGTATAATAAAGAGCATCATATTGACAACTCCGTATTGGTGAACGGGCGTCGCCAGACTAACTTGGGCGTCTTTCGTGCCTATCTTACGAATTATCTGAAAAGCCTGCCTACCGTCAATCAAGACTTGACGTGCATGGTACGCCAGCTCCAACCTACCGAAACAGGTATTCCGATGGAACTTTATTTCTTTTCCGCTTCTAAGGACTGGATTCCGTATGAAGGCATACAGGCGGATGTTTTCGATCATGTGCTTGCCATTATTCCGGAATTTGACTTGCGTGTCTTCCAGAATCCGTCGGGTGCGGACTTGCGCCGGATAGGAGTAAAGATAGAAAACTGATAGAGTGAATAATTACAGTACCTTAAAATGTTATATATTATGAATGTCCCTTTACCTAATAGCCAGATTATCCGCGAGATTACTCCTTTGTCAGATAAGGATTGTTTTTACATTGCAGAACGCTATAAGACGGAATTTACATATCCCATTCATAATCATCCCGAATTTGAATTGAATTTCATAGAGCAAGCGGCAGGTGTAAGAAGAATTGTTGGTGATTCTTCGGAAGTGATAGGCGATTATGATTTAGTATTGATAACGGGAAAAGATCTGGAACACGTTTGGGAGCAGAATGATTGTCATTCCAGGCAGATACGGGAGATAACGATTCAATTTTCATCCGACCTTTTTTTCAAGAGTTTTATCAATAAGAATCAGTTTGATTCTATCCGCCGGATGTTGGAAAAGGCGCAGAAAGGGTTATACTTTCCGATGTCTGCCATACTTAAGGTCTATCCGTTGCTGGATACTTTAGCTTCCGAAAAGGAGGGATTCTATGCCGTGATTAAGTTCCTGTCGATATTGTATGAACTTTCTCTTTTTGAAGAAGAGGCACGGACATTGTCCAGCTCGTCTTTTGCCAAAATAGATATTCACTCGGACAGTCGGCGGGTACAGAAAGTACAGGAATACATCAACACCCATTACAAGGAAGAGATACGCCTGGGGCAGTTAGCCGGTATGGTAGGAATGACGGATGTGTCGTTCAGCCGTTTTTTTAAGTTGCGGACGGGCAAGAACCTTTCCGATTATATCATTGATATCCGTTTGGGTTTTGCCGCTCGTCTGTTGGTGGACTCTACGATGTCTATTGCCGAGATCTGCTATGAATGTGGATTCAATAACCTTTCCAATTTCAACCGTATCTTTAAAAAGAAGAAGTGCTGTTCTCCTAAAGAGTTCCGTGAGAATTATCGAAAGAAGAAGAAACTGATTTAAGTCGCTCTTATTAAATATTTATAGGTCTAAAATGCAAAAGCTTAGACTTTTTGCGCAGTGTAATAACATTGCAACGACTCTTTCAATTGATTGTATTTTCTTTGTCTCAACCTTGTAACACAGGCCATCTACCTTTGCCGACGTAATCAAAAACGTAGAGTAAAGGTAGATGAAAAAGCTATTTCTTATCCGATTTTCAGTGGCGGCCTTCTTTTGTCTGTTGTGTGTACTTCCCGCATTGGCTGCCAATATCAAGATTAAAGGAGCTGTAAAGGACAAGTTATCCAAAGAGCCTTTGATAGGTGCGACGATACGCTTGCTTGGAACCCAGACCGGAGCGGTTACCGATATGAACGGTAATTTTGAGCTAAACGGTGTGGGAGTGTTGGAGGGTATGTATGATATCGAGATTAAATACGTAGGATATAAGACTGAAGTACGTCGGAAGGTCCGCGTAGAGAATGGGAATCTGGTCATTCTGAATATGGAGATGGAGACGGATGCGCAAGAACTGTCGGATGTGGTTGTTGTGGCGAAAAAGAACCGGAAAAATGAGAATATGGCTTTGCTGGAACAGCAAAAGGCGGTCATTGCCGTGCAATCGGTCAGTGTGAAGGAGCTTTCACGCAAAGGAGTTTCGGATGCGGAAGGAGCTGTGACGAAAGTCGCCGGAATTTCCAAGCAGGACGGTGTGAAGAACGTATTCGTACGTGGATTGGGTGACCGCTATAATACTACTACGTTCAATGGTTTCCCTGTGCTGTCGGAAGACCCGGAATACAAGAATATCTCTCTTGATTTTTTCGGAACCGACCTTATACAGTCCGTAGGAGTCAACAAAGCATTTACTGCCGGGAACGGAGGCGATGTAGGGGGCGCAAATATTGATATCTCGTCCAAAGAACTGGTAGGTGACGGTTACATTAGCGCCAGTGTATCGGCCGGTGTGAATACACAGACCCTTTCCTCCGATTTCTTCCAACCGGATGGAGTGAATCTGCTGGGATTTGCCAATCGGACGGAACCGGGCACGGATGTGTGGGGATTTAAGAACAAACTCGACCCGTCGGCGCAAAACTTCCAGATGGACCGCAGTTATAATATCGCAGGCGGAAAGAAGTTTTATGTAGGTCGGCAACGGGATGCTCTTTCGTTCTTTGCCACTGTGGGACATTCCGTTGATTATCGATATACGGATGAAATCATACGTAATACAAATACGGGTGGTACTATATACAAAGATCTGAACGGACATAAGTCAACAACGAATATCAGTCAGTTGGCATTGGCTAATGTAGATTATGATATGCACAATCGTCATCATTTGTCTTACAACTTCATGATGGTACATAGCAATGTGCAGTCGGTGGGAAACAACGAAGGGAAAGACGCTACTTTCAGTGACGATTACGGTAATCTGGGAATGCCCCGTCGTCAGCAGGTGAACGACAATCTGTTATTAGTCAACCAGATCATGACGAACTGGGGATTGACAGACCGGCTGAGCGTTGCCGCGGGAGCCTCTTATAATATGGTGCGCGGATATGAGCCGGATCGCCGTATCAACCAGATAACCCGGAATGAAACCGGATACGGATTGGCAGGAGGTAATACACAGTTCCGTACTTTCTCTTCTCTGACGGAGAATGATCTGAATCTTCGTGCCGGAGTGGTTTATCGCTTGAAAGATGATTGGGAAGAAATCTCCAGACTTCGGTTCGGATACACCGGACGTATCATTAACGATGATTTCAAACAGACGGAATACAATATGATTACCTTGAATGGTCCTTCATTTACTTCGGTGGACGATATTTCATTGGATGACTTTTATTCTGCGGCTCATTTCAACGACCGTTTCTTTTCCGACTTTGAATTAATAAAAGATTAAAGAGGCTTTTCAATTGTTTGATGCGTGCGTCGATACCGGCGTACGCATTTATTGTTCCGTTTGTCAACTATTCTATCTGTATGGTCTTGAAATTTAAGCTGTAAACAGCTGCTTGTAATGTATTTTGCTTATATTTGTATCTTTAAAAATCAATGTGTATGCATACAGACTACGAACGGTATCGTAAAATGGCTTCTTTGGCTCAACTGGGATGGTGGGAGGCTGATTTGGCGGGGGGATATTATCTTTGTTCCGACTTTCTTTGTGATCTTTTGGATTTGGATGGAGATACTATCTCATTCTCTGATTTTCTGAACTTGGTGCGTGAAGATTATCGCTGTCAGATTGCACACGAATTCCGGGCAAATAGCTCTATCCATAAGGATTTTTACGAACAAACCTTTCCCATCCACTCGAAACATGGTGAAGTCTGGTTGCATACTCGTTTAGCTTTACGTGAGAAAGGAACGGGAACTAATGGAGGAGACAAATCTTTTGGTGTGATTCAGCGTGTGGAGGCTCCTGAACAAATAGAACAGAAGAAAGCCCTGAAGCGTGTGAATGATTTGCTTCTCCGTCAGAATTACATCTCGCAGTCTTTATACCGTTTTCTTCGGGATGAAAGAGTTGAAGAATGTGTAACAGAGATTTTAAAGGATATCCTGAATCTTTATAATGGGAAAGGACGTGTCTATATTTTCGAGTACAATAAAGAACACACTCATCGCAGTTGCACGTATGAAGTCGTTTCCGAAGGGATGTCGACGGAAAAACAATGTTGGCAAGACATACCGGTCGATCGGTCGGAATGGTGGAATCAGCAGATTCTGTCTGGCAAAGCTATCGTTTTGAATTCGTTGAAACAACTACCGGAAGAAGCATCGGAAATGAGACGAGAATTTGCTGAGCGGGGAGTCTATTCATTCATGGTAACTCCTTTGATGGCTGGGGATCATGTATGGGGAGGAATGGGTATTGAATTGATAGATAGTTATCGTAACTGGAGCAACGAGGATTTTCAATGGTTCTCTTCGTTGGGAAATATTATAAGCATTTGTATTGAACTACACGTAGCAAAAGATAAAGTAACTTATGAACAGTCTTTCTTACGTAATCTTTTCCATTTTATGCCAATGGGGTATATACGTATGTCTGTTCTTCGTGACGAGAACAACAAGCCTTATGATTATCGGATAACGGATGCTAATCAGATCAGTTCCCATTTCTTTGGCAAACCTTTGGAACAATATGTAGGTGTGTTGGCTTCGGATTTGTTTTCCGATTATTCAGAGAAAATGGATTTTATCTTTGGAGTGCTTGATAGTAAGTCTTATAAAGAGAAGGATGAGTATTTCCCTCAAACAGGATTATACACTCATTGGATTGTGTATTCACCGGAGAAAGATGAGGTGGTAGGATTGTTCACGGATTCAACCGAGGCTGTAGAAGCAAATCGTGCGTTAGACCGTAGTGAGAAACTTTTCAAAAATATTTTTGCTAATATTCCGGCAGGAGTGGAAATTTATGATAAGGATGGATATCTGCTTGATCTGAACAATAAGAATCTGGAAATATTCGGAATTGCCAATAAGGAGGATGTAATAGGCATTAATATATTTGAGAACCCGAACCTCCCGCAGAATATTCGTGACCGTATACGAAATGAGGATTTAGTGGACTTCCGGCTTAATTACTCTTTCGAGCAAATCGATGGATATTATAGTACCATGCGTTCTGATGGGATAGAGTTATATTCGAAAGTAACCAAACTGTATGATAGAGAGGGTGAGTTTATCGGGTATATTCTGATTAGTATTGACAATACGGAACGTATTGATGCAATGAACCGTATTCGTGACTTTGAGAATTTCTTCTTGATGATATCTGATTATGCAAAGGTTGGTTATGCAAAATTAAATATTCTGAACCGAAAGGGATATGCCATCAAGCAATGGTATAAGAATATGGGAGAAGAGGAAGATATTGCATTAAGTGATGTAGTGGGAGTTTATCGTAAAATGCATCCGGAAGACCGTGAACGTCTGCTTGATTTTTATAAAGAGGTCAAAGTCGGGAAAAGAAAACATTTTCAAGGAGAAATGCGTATTCTTCGTCCCGGAACGGACAATGAGTGGAACTGGGTAAATACGAATGTGATGGTAACCCAATATAAACCGGAAGAGGGTGAAATTGAAATCATTGGCATCAATTACGATATAACGAAACTGAAAGAGACGGAGGCTGAGCTGATTCATGCACGTGATAAGGCGGAGATGATGGATCGTCTGAAAAGTGCTTTCCTTGCCAATATGAGCCATGAAATCCGCACGCCTCTGAATGCTATCGTAGGCTTCTCCGATTTATTGGTGGAAACTGCGGATATAGAAGAACGGAGAGAGTATATGAAGATCGTGCGGGAAAATAATGATTTGCTGTTACAGTTGATATCGGATATTCTCGACCTTTCCAAAATTGAGGCAGGGACATTTGAATTCTCGCATGGAGATGTGGATGTGAATCTGCTGTGTGAAGATCTGGTCCGTTCTATGCAGATGAAAACGAAAGAGAATGTTAAGTTAGTATTCGAACCGAATTTTTCTATTTGCCATATTACTAGTGACCGTAACCGTATATATCAGGTGATATCCAATTTTGTGAACAACGCGATTAAGTTTACTTCAGAGGGCAGTATCCGTGTGGGATATGTGCTGAAAGATGAAGGATTGGAATTCTATGTTCAGGATACGGGGATAGGAATAGAGAAGGAACAATTGCCGCATATCTTTGAGCGTTTTGTAAAGCTTAATTCTTTTGTGCATGGCACTGGATTAGGACTTTCTATTTGCCAAAGTATTGTGGAACAATTAGGTGGACGTATTGGCGTTGACTCCGAAAAAGGTAAGGGATCGCGTTTTTGGTTTACGATACCTGGAATGGTCATGACGGAAGAAAGTCTTCAGTAAAAGACAACAAAGATAAACAAAAGAGCGTATGTCACTTCAAGGTGACATACGCTCTTTTGTTTAGATTCCAAATGCCAGTTTGTCGATAGACTGGTATACAACGCTTGCGATACCTAGTCCGATGATGCCCAGCGTGCAGAGTGCCAGTCCCCACTTTGTGCATCGGTCACTGCGGAAAGTCGGAATCGGGTTTTCGGACGGGGTGATATACATCGCTTTCACGATCAGCAGGTAGTAATACAGTGAAATTACTGTATTGACCAATGCTATAAACACCAACAAATGAAAACCTGCATCGAAGGCTGCCATGAAGATAAAGAACTTGGAGAAGAATCCGGCAAATGGAGGAATGCCTGCTAATGAGAACAAAGAAAGGGTCATCAGGAGGGCGATCTTCGGATTCGTTTTATAAAGTCCCGCATAATCTTCGAGGGTGAACTTCTGGCTGCGCAATGCCACAATAGTGATTACGGCAAATACACCGAGATTGGCGGCTGCATACACAAGTACATAATATACTAGGGCTGTCATTCCCTGTGCCGTGCCACCGATTACACCAAGCATGATATATCCTGCCTGCGAGATACTGGAGAATGCCATCAGACGTTTCAGGTTCTGTTGGCGGATAGCGAATATATTAGCGATAGTGATGGAAGCTATCGTTACCCAATAGAGCACTTCCTGCCAATCATTTATCATAGGAGCAAATACCTTGATGAGGATAGTCAGCAATACAAATGCTGCCGATCCTTTGGATACAACACTCAGGTAAGCGGTGACCGTACTCGGGGCTCCTTCGTAAACGTCTGCCGTCCAAAGATGGAACGGAACGAGTGATAACTTGAATGCCATACCCGTAAAGAAGAATACAAAAGCCATAATCTGTAACGGGTTTCCGTCAATATGGGCGGGAAGGTCATCGAAATACAAGGTTCCGGCAGAACCGTAAATCATAGACAAACCGAACAACAGCAATGCGCTGGAGAAGAGTGCGGTAAGAATATACTTGGCTCCTGCTTCGGCGGAGTTGTGACGGTATTTATCGAAGGCAATCAAAGCCGCCATGGGAACGGAAGCAGTCTCCAGTCCGATGAAGAACATCAGGAAGTGTCCGGCGGAAATCATGAGATACATACCGAACAGAGTAGAGAGAGTGAGTACATAGAACTCTCCTTGCTTGAATGAAGTGTCTTCACGCTTCATCCATTCGTGCGCCATCAGAAAGACGATTAATGTACCTACGTTCAGGATTGACTTAATGACTGTATGCATGGGCACATAGTGGTACATACCTCCGAAAATGTCGGCTGCGGTACCCGGTATCAGGTTGATAGCCGTATGGATAGCCATCAGAATGACGGGAAACATTGTATTCAGTCGTGCCTTTCCATCGTTCTTGTGCGCATCCGGGCTCATGAAGAGGTCGGCTAGAAACAGTAGCAACAGAACTACTACGAGCGACAGCTCTTCTCGCATATGTAGAAATTGTGAATAATCCATCTTTATCAATTAAATTAGAGATTAAAAATTAAAGAGCTAGGGTATCAGTTGTGAGACAACGGGCAATACACTTTCACCAATCATGTGGCTTACCCAGAAAGGAGCCATACCCAGTCCGGCTACACAAACGATGAGGCAGATAACGGCTACACGCTCGTCCCAAGTTGCATCGGTCAGTTCGAGGTGATGCTTGTTGGTACAGGTCCCGTACAGAATCTTACCTACCAGACGCAAGATATAGACTGCTGTAATCACGATGGAGGAGCAGGCTATAATGGTCAGTGTGCGGTGGAATACATCATTGTTTTGGAAAGATCCGACAAAGATGGTCATCTCGGCAATAAAACCGCTCAATCCCGGCAGACCGAGATTGGCAAGGCCGGCAATGACATAACATACACTCAGGAAAGGCATGATCTTCATTAAACCGGCAAGCTCGCGTACGTCACGGGTGTGGGTACGTCCGTAAATCATACCGATAAGCGCAAAGAACAATGCTGTCATCAGTCCGTGCGACAACATTTGGAGGATAGCGCCTGTGGCTGCTGTCTGGTTCAGCATAAGGATTGCGAAAAGAACTAATCCACAATGGGATACGGAAGAGTATGCGTTGATATATTTCAAGTCAGTCTGTACACAAGCGGAGAAAGCTCCGTAAACGACAGAGATACCGGTCAGTATCAGGAATATCCAGGAAAGTTCGTTAGCGGCTTCCGGCATTAGATATATGGCGATACGGAAACAACCATAACCTCCTAATTTCATCAGCACTCCGGCATGAAGCATGGAAACTGCTGTCGGGGCGGAGGCATGACCGTCGGGACTCCATGTGTGGAAGGGGAAAAGAGCGCCCAGCACACCGAAACCGAGAAATGTCAGCGGGAACCAGATACATTGTTGTGCAAAAGGTATGTTGTGCAACTGTGCGATTTCGAGAAGGTTCATGGTAGTGGCTCCTGCACCGAAATAGATTCCGAGAATACCGATCAGCAGGAAAGCGGAACCGCCCATCAGCATAAGTGTCAGCTTCATCGCTGCATATTCCTTACGTCCCGAGCCCCATACGCCAATCAGCAGATACATAGGTATCAAGGCTATTTCGTAGAACATAAACATGGTGAACAGGTCTACGGATATAAAGAATCCGAACACTCCCATTGACAACAGCGTGAACCAAAGGAAATATTCTTTGGTCAACGGTTGCAAACGCCAGGAAGCGAATGTGCCGGTAAATACGATGATGGCGGACAGTAACAGCATAGCTACCGAGATGCCGTCTACGCCTACCGAGTAGGAGATATGAAGCGGTGCGTACCATAGTGTGTCTGCACGGAAAAGCATTTCCGCCGTGTTTCCGGTGCTACGCTCTCCCAAATACATGAATGTAAGTACGACAGAGGCTATCAGAAGCGCTGATGCGCCCGTAACCATAACCCCCCGGATAGCTTTAATTCCTCGTGCCGCCCAAAGTCCGGCCAACATCAAGAGGGGGATAAGTACGAATATTGATAAGAAATTCATCTTTATGATTTACTGTTTAAAGATTTACTATTACTTGTTTAGAGAACCAGCAGCAGAATAAGTGCCAGTGCACCGCAAAGGAACACATACGCATATTGTTGTACCTGACCGCTCTGTAAGCCGCGAATCTCGTCGCTTGTCGCATTCGTCGCCCATGCCAGGAAGTCAAAGAATCCGTCTACGACATGACGGTCCCACCATGCGATAGGAGTAGAGATGCAACGGAAAATAATCTTATGCGTAATGAACTGGTATATCTCGTCAATATAGAAACGGTGATAGGCAGCCTTATGCAATCCCTTGAACTGTTTAGCCAGCGAATCGGCGACAGGCTGTTTGGCGTTCTTATACATCCAGGTCGCGATGGCAATGGAAATAATCGCGATAACAACACTTGTGATAGCCACTGATGGGTCAAGATGAATGGAGTAGGACTCACCGTTGGAACTGATAAAGTGTCCGAAAGGAATAAATCCGGCTCCACAAGTCACTGCTGCCAAAAACATCAATGGGAAAGTCATAGCCAACGGACTTTCATGGGGAGTGTGATGCGCATGAAGTTCTTTGTTCTCTTTTCCCCAGAAGATACCGTAATAAAGGCGGAACATATAAAAAGCGGTCATAGCGGCGATTACCGTCATCACCCAACCCATTACAGGGCTGTATTGGAAGCAAGCTGCCAGAATCTCATCTTTCGAGAAGAAACCCGAGAATGGGGGGATACCCGCGATGGCGAGACAAGCAATCAGGAATGTCCAATGGGTAATCGGCATATATTTGCGTAATCCGCCCATAGCCGACATCTCATTGGAGTGTACCGCATGGATAATGCTACCGGCACCGAGGAAGAGCAGCGCCTTGAACATGGCGTGCGTGAAAAGGTGGAACATGGATGCCATGTATCCCAAACCGCCTTCATGAGGATTCATTGATGTACAAACTCCTAAGGCCACCATCATAAAACCAATTTGCGAGATGGTAGAGAATGCGAGTACACGTTTGATATCCGATTGTACACAGGCTACACTTGCTGCATAAAAGGCAGTGATTGCACCTACCCAGGCAACCATGTGCAACGTATTCGGAGCATATTCGATGAAGAGCGGAAACATACGTGCCACCAGATAGACTCCGGCAACTACCATCGTAGCCGCATGAATCAAGGCGCTGACAGGAGTAGGACCTTCCATTGCATCCGGCAACCAGATATGTAGCGGGAACATCGCACTCTTTCCGGCACCACCTACGAACATTAATCCGAGAGCTAATGGAAGCATGGCCGCTCCGCCGCTAACCAGCGATACCGTATCCGGAGTAAAACCGAACGTTCCTCCGTAATATCCGTAAATCAGGATACCGATGAGGAACCCTAAGTCTGCAAAACGAGTGACAATAAACGCTTTCTTGGAGGCGGAGATTGCAGCAGGTTTTGTATAGTAGAATCCGATTAATAGATAAGAGCTTACGCCCACTAACTCCCAGAAAAGATACATCTGGAAAATGTTTGTAGCTACTACCAATCCCAGCATTGACATGGTGAACAGGGAAAGGAAAGCGTAATAACGTTGAAAACCGATCTCGCCTTTCATGTAACCGAAGGAGTAGATGTGTACCATCAGTGACACGGTGGAGATGACAATCAGCATCATTACGGATATAGGATCGAGCAGAATGCCCAAATCGAAATGTAACGTCTCTGTAAAAGGTAGCCACGTGAAATTATAAGGTATCAATGTGGCAAATGTTCCGTCTTCCAGTCGTGGGGCTGAGAAATATTGGAAAGCAGTCACGTAAGACAGTACTGCTACCGCTCCCAGTACCGACGTACCGATGGCGCCTGCCGTCCGGTGTGACATCCATTTTCCCCCGATTCCCAATAGGAGAAAGGAGAAAAAAGGAAGAAGGAGTATTAGAATTGTTAGTTCCATACAGTTTATTTTAATTACTTGAGTTATTATTACTTATACTTACCATTTCAAGTCGTCCAGATTGCGTACCTGGATGCTTCGGAGGTTACGGTAAATGTTAATCATAATCGCGATGGCTATTGCGGTTTCCGCAGCCGAGATGGCGATGGAAAACAATGCAAAGAAATAGCCCTCCATTCCTCCCGGAAAGAGAAAACGGTTGAACACGGCGAAGTTGATATCTGTAGCGTTTAGCATCAACTCTACGGAAATCAGGATAGCCAGCGTGTTGCGGCGGGTAAAGAATCCATAGATTCCTGCAAACATCATGATGGTAGAGACCACCAGATAATATTCCATGTGTATCATATCAGTGATTCGTTTTTTAGTGATTAATGATTAACGTTTGCGGGCGATCATGATTCCACCGATGATACAGGCCAGCAATAAGATACTGACTGCTTCGAAAGGCAGTACATAACCGTACTTGTCGCTACTCAGCAAAGCGTGTCCGATCGTATGGATGTTTATCTCCTGCGGGGCAAGATTGGCTGTCTGCATGAAGTTGTGCTTCAGCGTGATGAACAGGATTATCGCCAGACCGGCAATCATTGTAAAGAGTCCTGCCAGGAACCTGCTTCGTTTCAGCCTTTCGGCACGGTCACCCTCTCCACTGGTCAGCAGGATGGAGAATACATAAAGCACAACGATACCACCGGCGTAAACCATAATCTGGACAGAGCCCAGAAAGGTGTAGCCCAGCAAGAAGTAGATACCCGCCGTGCCGAAAAGCACGAAGAGCAGGTAAGTAGCCGAGCGGACAATACGTTGGGTAGTCACCGTCATGATGGACATAGCAATAATAAATGCTGCCAAAAAGTAGAATACTACTGTTTCAAGTGTTGATCCCATATCTAAACTTCTTTTTTCTTTTCTATTACTTTACTACCGTCGTGGTTCAACTTCAGGACAAGTTTCGTCCGGTCGAAGACTGCATGTTCGAAGTTCTGGTCGAATGTGATGGCATCGTGCGGACAAGCATTGACACAGAGCTGGCAGAACATACAGGCACCCAAATCATATTCATAGGTTGCCAGGATTTTCTTCTTTTTTCCATCTTCTGTTTCGACGGTTTCGCTGGTCACTTTGATTGTATCGTTCGGACAAGCCATTTGGCACAGTCCGCAAGCTACACAGCGATGTTCATTATTCTCATTGTGGGGCATATTCAGCGTACCACGGAAACGGTCGAACATTTTCAGCTCTTTCCGGTTTTCGGGGTATTGCTCGGTCACTTTCTTACGGAAGTATACCTTGATGCTGGTTTTCATACCCGTTGCCAGTGTACTGATGCCATGCACCAGACCACCTAAGTACGTATATTTTTTATCTTTATATTCCATAATCTAATCAAAAGTGGAGGCCGAAGGCTACGCAACATGCCATTAATAATAGGTTTACCATAGAGATAGGAACCAGATATTTCCATTCCAGATTCAGAATCTGGTCGATACGCAAACGTGGGAAAGTCCATTTGATCCACATCAGCAGGAATACTACAAAGAATGCCTTACCGAAGAACCAGATGAAACCGGGAATGTAATCCATCACGGCATTGAATCCATCCAGCCCGACAATGTGCAACGGCATCCATCCTCCTAAAAAGATAGTGGCGGCAACGCTGGCTACGATAAACAGATTCAGGTATTCCGCCAAGTAGAAGAAACCGAAACCCATACCGGAATATTCGGTGTGGTATCCGGCTGTCAGCTCACTTTCCGCTTCGGGAAGGTCGAACGGACCACGGTTACATTCAGCGTTTCCGGCAATCAGGTAGATGATAAAGGCAATCACGGCAGGAATATGTCCTTTGAAGATAAACCATCCGTTGGCTTGTCCTTCCACAATCTCAGAGAATTGCATGGTTCCCATCAGTACTACCATCGTCATGATACTCATGCCGACGGAAAGTTCATAACTGATAATTTGCGCTCCGCTTCGCATGGCGCCAATCAGAGAGAACTTATTGTTACTACCCCATCCGGCGAGCAAAATACCGACCACACCGATACTGGAAGCAGCCAGCAGGAAGAATACACCTACATTGAAATTCAGAATCGCCGCTCCCTTGTTGAAAGGAATGCAGGCGAAAGTGAGGAATGAAGCGATAATTACCATAAATGGAGCAAGGTTGTAGAGGAAATGATCGGCGCCTTTCGGCATGAAGATTTCCTTTGTCAGCATTTTCAGCACGTCGCATACCACTTGGATAGAACCCCATTTACCGACACGGTTCGGACCGAGACGGCATTGGAAGAAACCGCAAACCTTACGTTCCATGTAGATTAGGATGATGGCGAGGATGGCGTACAATGCAACAAGGCACACACCGACAGCCACACATTCTATAAAGATGGCCAATCCTTCCGGCATGACGGAGAGGAGTAGCTCATGTATCCAGTTTGTTACTATACTAAAGTCGAACATTTTTTAGTGTTTTAGTGGTTAGTGATTATCGGTCTATATCCGGAACTACGTAGTCTATTGTTCCGCCAATAGCGATCAAATCGGCTATCTTGGCTCCCCGACAGATCGTGTCTATCGCTGCAACAAGCGGCAAACCGGTAGAACGGTAGTGGAGACGATAAGGGGTTTTGTCACCTTGGCTTTCGAGGAATACGCCGAACTCACCGCGACTTCCTTCCACAGCGGCATAATAACTTCCTTCAGGAACGCGGATGATGGGTTTCATCTTTTCCTGATAAGGCCCTTCGGGAATATTGTCTATCAATTGCTCGATGATATTCAGGCTTTCCATGATTTCGTCCATACGTACCAGATAACGGGCAAAACAGTCGCCTTCCGTATAAATGATTTCCTTGAAATCCACTTTGTCATATACACCGTATGGCATTCGTTTGCGTACATCGCAGGCCCATCCTGAAGCGCGGCCCGTACCTCCCGTACAACCAAAAGAAATCGCATCTTCACGACTCAATACACCGACACCTTTCATACGACTTTGTGCAATGATATTGCCTGTAAATATATCGTGGTATTCGTGGATAACTCCTCTTAAATAAGGAATGAACTCCTTTACTCGTTTGACGAAGTTAGGATGAAGGTCAGCCTGTACACCGCCAATCGTATTGTAGTTCATAATCAAACGTCCGCCACAAGTCTCTTCAAGGATATCAAGGATCTTTTCGCGGTCGCGGAATCCATAAAAGAAAGCTGTCAAGGCTCCTAAGTCCATAGCCAGACAGGAGTAGAATAACAAGTGAGAATCAATACGTTGCAATTCGTCCATGATCGTGCGGATATATTGCACACGTTCACTTACTTCGATACCCATTGCTTTCTCAATACACATACATAATGCGTGGCGATTCTGATGCGCACCCAGATAGTCAAGACGGTCTGTTAAGGCCAGTGTTTGCGGATAAGTGAGGCTTTCATTCATCTTTTCGATACCCCGATGGATATAACCGCAGTTGGCGTCAATCTTACGGATGATCTCACCTTCTAGTGAAACACGGAAACGCATAACACCATGTGTAGCAGGGTGCTGCGGACCGATGTTGACCACATATTCTTCTTCCCCGAAAAGTCTGGTTTCTTTGTTTTTAATTGTTCCGTCAGGGTTCAGCTCGATTTCTTGAGTTGTATCGAACGTCTCCTCATTGGTCATGCAGAGCGGGTTGTCTTTTTCTGGATCATTGTCTTTGCGCATCGGATGACCTACCCAGTCATTGCGCAGGTAAAGACGGCGCATATCAGGATGACCTATAAAGGTGATACCATAGTAATCGAAAACTTCCCGTTCATAGAAGTCGGCTATTTTCCATATATCGCTGACAGACGAGATTTCCGGTTGTTCGCGGTTTGTTGTCGCAGTTTTCAGTGCTATTCGTTCGCCCGTAACGGTAGATTCCAAATGATAGACTACGCCTAATCCACGGAGCTTCTCCGGAGCGTCTTTCTCATCTGCCACTCCCCAGTCCATACCGGTAAGGCTTTCGAGAAAGTCCATCTGCTTCTCATTTCGCAAGCGCAACATCTCGTCGTGTAATGCTGCAGGGGCTATAAATTGTATTTCTTGCATAAATCCTTTTTAATACCTTATTCTTCATTATTTAAATAGTCCGGCTTCTTCTCTTTTCTGTTCACTCCACCAAAGAATCGTTCTATTTTCACTTTGCGTTGCAATTGCATCATGCCATAATAGAAAGCTTCGGGACGTGGCGGGCATCCGGGAATGTATACATCGACCGGGAGAATCTTGTCTACTCCATTCACCACATGATAGGATTTCTTGAAAGGACCTCCGCTAACAGCGCATCCGCCTACAGCAATTACATACTTCGGATCGGGCATTTGATCGTACAGTCGTTTCAATACCGGAGCCATCTTATTAGTGATTGTTCCACATACCATAATCATATCAGCCTGGCGCGGACTGGCACGGGCTACTTCAAACCCGAAGCGGGCCATGTCATAACGGGCGGCACCCAGTGCCATAAATTCGATACCGCAACAACTGGTTGCAAAAGTAAGCGGCCACAGTGAATTGCTGCGTCCCCAGTTGATGAAGTCGTCAAGAACTCCGAGAGCGACGTTTGCCCCTCCGGCATTGAGCTCTTTGACCAACTTTTCCAATGATTCATTGTCAATGAACTCCTCATAAGGAATTGATTTTATTTTTGGCTTTTTGGTTATTTCCATTCCAAAGCTCCTTTCCTCCAGGCATACGCAAGGCCCAGAACTAAGATAATAAAGAAGAAGAGAATACTAACAAGTCCCTGCGGGCCTAAATCTTGCATGACCACTGCCCATGGAAACAGAAAAGCTGTTTCAACGTCGAACATCAGGAACAGGATGGCAAACAGGTAATAGCCCACACGGAACTGCATCCATGATTTACCACGTGTCGGGATACCGCATTCGTAAGCTTCGAATTTTTGTGCGTTGTACGAACGGGGAGAGATAGCGCGTGAAAGAGCTATCACCACACCGACAAAAGCAAGCGCTGTCAGTAAAACAACAACTAAAAATGTAAAATTCATAATTCAATAGCTGTTTAGATTGAATATTATATAGAAATAAACAATTAGTTTGTCCACCCTCTGGGGGATAAAACCAACTGTAAGAGATGACGAATGAAAGTGTCGACTGTACTGTCGGCTAAACCACAATCTTTCTTAACCCGTATATATAATAGGAGATAGGATCGTAGAAATATTCGGAAGAGTGAAGCGAAGATGAGGGAGGCGGACTTTGGAATTTGTAATGCTCGCAGAAGTAAGTGATCAGTAACAGTATACTTTTATCTGCCGGAACATGTGCGACGTCCGTATGACTCATATCGCAAGATTGGGTGGAATAAAGATGGTAAAGACGTTCCAAAGCATTATGTACCGGACGGTCCTGAGACACATAGCACTTCTCCTGCCGATAAGTCGGGGAGGAAGCTTTGCAATTGTTTTCCATTGCCCCGTCTGTAGCGCAATGAATGAGCAAAGCCAGTACCAAAAGTAGTCCGAATTTTAAGCTTTGTTTCATCTTTCTCTTTTAATGGCTGCAAATATAGAACTAATATTTATACTTTTTGCAAAGTCGGGGTAGCAAAAAAGGTTTTTTTAGCACTCCGATTGATTTATATCAATCTTTGTTTAGTTCTTCTTCCAAAAGTCGGAAGTGAAAAGCAATAATACCGTAAATAATTCCAGACGCCCCAACAGCATTAGGAAGGAAAGCAGCCATTTGGCTGCATCGGGCAATTCACTCCATGAGAAAGCCGGACCACACGTGCCGAGCCCCGGTCCCATATTGCTCATACTTGAGATAACTGTTCCCACAGATTCCAGGAAGCCGACTCCAAATCCCATCATGGTAAGTATGCTGATAATACAAATTACCGCATACAAAAAGGTGAAAGCCAGTACTGTCGATTGGATGGAAGGAGAGATAACCTGCTTGTTCACCCGTACCGGAAGTACGGCATTAGGGTGCAGGATATGTTTGAATTCATTTTTTACTACCTTAAAGAGGATCACCATGCGGATACATTTGATACCTCCGGTTGTACTGCCTGCGCAGGCTCCGATGATCATTACGATAAGGAGACACCCCCAAAGAATAGAAGGCCAGAGCATATAGTCGGCTGTGGCGAATCCTGTCGAAGTCTGTAGTGAAATAACTTGGAAGAGGGATTTGCGGAATGCTTCTTCCACGCTCATCGGAGAAGTCTGATAGAGCCAGACTGCAATGAATATGGTGAAGAAAGATACGCATAGGAAATAGAATTTCAGTTCCGCATCATGGATGAATTTCTTTATTTTACCATTGAACATGAGCAGTAGCAACGTAAAGTTGATACCTGAAAGGAACATGAAAATAGAGATTACATAATCTATATAAGGCGAATGGTAATACTCGATACTGGCCTGTTTGGTGGAAAAGCCACCTGTACTGGTTGTTGTGAAAGCATGACATACACTGTCAAATATGCTCATGCCTCCCACTGTCAGTAATATAATCAGAGTTCCCGTCATTCCGGCATAGATTCCCCATATCCATTTGGCGGTGACACCAATACGGGGATGCACTTTGTCGTGCGTCGGTCCGCTGGCTTCCGCTGCAAATACCTGGATACCTCCCACACCGAAAATCGGTAGAACGGCAATGGTGAAGAATACAATTCCCAAACCACCTATCCATTGCGTCATTGCACGCCAGAATAGGATTCCGTGAGGCATTGATTCGATATTGTTCAAGATAGTGGCACCGGTACTGCTGAATCCGGACATTGTCTCGAAGAATGCGTCGGCGACATTGGGAATATACCCTCCTATATAATAAGGTAACATCCCGAAAAGGGAAAATGTAACCCACGCCACACTGACAATGACATATCCGTCACGTCGGTTGAGTGATTTTTCCGCCCCTTTGCCGATGGCGAGCAATACAATGCCTATACCGGCAGAAAGAGCTGATGAGATTAGGAAACTTTTTAAATCCCCTTCTTCATAGAAGAGCGAGACACCTCCGCAGCATAGTAACATGGCTGTTTCTATCAGAAGCAGAAAGCCCAGAATCCGGAATATCATCTTCGAGTTAATCATAACAATTACCTGATACTTACTATCTAATTAAAGAACTTAATGAAAGAACTTCTCAATTTTCTTAATCATCATACTCAGGCAGAATACCACTACGTGGTCACCCGGTTGGACCAACGTATCGCCGGTTACCAGTATTCCCTCTCCATTACGGATCATACCTCCGATGGTAGTTCCTTTCGGGAGCCCTAAGTCTTTGATCAAATGCTTGGTTATCTTAGCTCCGGCGGGAACGGTAAACTCTGCAACATCCGCATTGGCGAATGTCAGGCATTTTACATTAGACACATCAGCATCCAGCATCATCTGGTAGATGTGGCTGGCGGCGATCATTTTTTTATTGATAACCGTGCCGATGTCGAGACTTTCCGCCATGCCGATATAGTCGATATTCTCCACCTCCGCAACTGTCTTTTCCACTCCCATGCGTTTGGCGGCGAGACAGGCAAGGATGTTGGTTTCGGAATTCCCGGTCAGGGCAACGAAGGCTTCTGTGTTTTTCAGCCCTTCTTCAATAAGAAGATCCATGTCACGGCCGTCCCCGTTGATAATCATCGTCTTGTCATCCAATAATTCGGTCAGTCGGTTGCAACGGTTGATATCATTATCGACGATTTTTACCTGCATATAGTCCGGCACATATTGGGCGGTACGGACAGCGATGCGGCTTCCACCCATAATCATTACATTACGCACGTCGGCATAATCCTCTTTCCCGGCTATCTTACGTATATAAGGAATATATTTGCGAGTAGTGGTGAAGTAAACAATATCATTTAGTTTGATTACGTCGTCTCCGCGCGGGATAATGGTTTCCGTTCCACGTTTGATGGCTACTACGTGATATGGAATGGTGGGACCGCCTAATTGATGTAGGGGAATATTTAGAATTTCCGCTTTCTTACGCATCTTTGTACCGATCAGCACGAGTGCTCCTCCGCAAAACTCCCACCATTGACGTACCCAGCTCATACGCATGGAAGATACGATCTCTTTAGCAGCCAACATTTCCGGATAGATCAATGAATCTACTCCCAGTTTCTGGAAGAACTCTTTGTTTTTAGGCAGAAGATATTCGTAGTTGTCGATACGCGCTACTGTCTTCTTTGCTCCCAAGTTGGTAGCCAGCATACAGGCAGTCATATTGCGGCTCTCATCCGGAGTGACTGCGATAAACAGATCGGCCTCTTTGACACCCACCTCTTTTAGTCCGGAAATGGAAGAAGGAGAGGCGGCAACTGTCAGCAAGTCGAAGTTAGAGCTGAGAGCGCTTAGCTTCTCTTCGTCATCATCCATCAAGATAATATCTTGCTTTTCGCGCGATAACAATTTGGCCAGATGGGTGCCTACGTTGCCGGCACCGGCAATAATGATCTTCATGTCAGTTGATAAATTCTTTTATTTTAGTCAGAATACCTTCCTCGTCCATACCGCATAAATGATACAGCTCTGCAACTGAACCATGTTCCACAAATATATTAGGAATACCGATACGTTTTACGGTCGGCTTATATTCATTGTCGGCCATAAATTCAAGAATCGCACTACCCATGCCACCTTTGACGATACCATCCTCGATGGTGAGGATACGTTGATGTTTCCGTCCGATTTCATGTAATAGCTCTTCATCCAAAGGCTTCAGGAAACGTAAGTCGTAATGGGCGATAGACTTGCCCGGTTCCGATTCAGCACGGGAAATGGCGCGGGCGGCAGTGTTGCCTATCGGGCCGATTGTTATAACCGCAAGGTAGTCACCATCTTTCAGTTTCCGGCCTTTTCCTACCGGGATTTCTTCCAACGGACATTTCCAGTCAACCACTACCCCGCGTCCTCGCGGATAACGGATCACAAACGGACCTTTATCCGGCAGTTGTGCTGTGTACATCAATCGGCGCAATTCATGTTCATCCATTGGGGAGGAGATGGTCAGGTTGGGTATCGGACGCAAATAAGCCATATCGAAAGCTCCGTGATGAGTCGGACCGTCTTCGCCGACAAGTCCGGCACGGTCGAGACACAATATAACGGGAAGATTTTGTATGGCTACATCATGAATCATATTATCATACGCCCGTTGCATAAACGAGGAATAGATATTGCAGAATGGCAACATCCCGTCTTTAGCCATTCCTCCGGAGAAGGTAACGGCGTGTCCTTCGGCGATACCGACATCGAACGCGCGTTCGGGCATTTTCTCCATAAGAATATTCATCGAACAACCGCTGGGCATGGCGGGGGTCACACCTACAATCTTTGGATTAGCTTCTGCAAGCTCCACTAGGGTATGACCGAATACCTCCTGAAAGAGAGGAGGCATTCCCTCCGTGTTGGCTATGAAACGTTCGCCGGTGACAGGATCGAACTTGCCCGGAGCATGCCATTCGGTAGCGTGTTCTTCCGCCGGTGCAAATCCTTTTCCTTTGATTGTGTGCAGATGAAGGATTTTGGGGCCTTGCAAATCTTTAATATCATGCAACACCCGGGCTAGGTTCTTCACGTCGTGCCCGTCTATCGGACCGAAGTAACGGATATTCATCCCTTCGAAAATATTCTGTTGCTGGGCAGCTATCGATTTCAAGCTATTACCGAAACGTATCAGCGCTTTGCGGCGTTCTTCATTCAGAATACCGAGCTTGAACAACATCCGTGAAAGTTTGAAACGCAATTGGTTGTAACGGTTGGAGGTTGTCAGATTGAAAAGATATTGTTTCATTCCTCCCACGCTACGGTCAATTGCCATATCGTTGTCATTCAGGATAATCAGCAGGTTATTAGGAGTAGTGGATGCGTTGTTAAGTCCTTCAAAAGCCAGTCCGCCGCTCATCGAACCATCTCCGATGATGGCTACGACATGACGTTGGGTTTCTCCTTTCCGGGCAGCGGCTACAGCCATACCGAGAGCTGCGGAGATGGAATTGGAAGCATGTCCGCAAGTGAAAGTATCATATTCACTTTCTTCCGGTGATGGGAAAGGGCGGATTCCCCCAAATTTGCGGTTCGTGGAAAAAGCCTCGCGACGCCCTGTCAGAATTTTGTGCCCGTACGCCTGATGTCCCACATCCCATACAATACGGTCGTATGGCGTATTGTAGACATAGTGTAAGGCTACAGTCAATTCCACCGTCCCCAGACTGGCAGCAAAATGTCCCGGGTTGCAGCAGAGCTCTTTAATAATGTCTTGCCTTAGTTCATCGCATACTTCCGGCAGTTGGTCTACGTCTAGTTTTCGTAGGTCTTCGGGGTAATTAATAGCATTTAGCAAGTTATATATCGGTTCATTCTTCATGATTCGAGGAAATTTAGCGCAAAAATACGAAAAGAAAGTATACTTTTGCCCACGAAACGTAATAAAATGTAGGAAAATCATGATGAACTTTCAAACATCAGTGGAATTGCCGGTCGGACTACCGTCTATCAGCCATATATCTCCTATTCTTTTGATGGGATCTTGTTTTGCTGAGAATATGGGAACTTTCTTGACAGAGGCCAAGTTTCAACTGGATTTGAATCCTTTCGGAATTCTGTATAATCCTTTGTCCATATCCTCAGCTTTGAAAGAGATTATAACAAAGAAAGAATATACGGAGAAAGATTTGTTTACTTATAGAGGGGTGTGGCATAGTACTATGCATCATGGCTCTTTTTCGGCTACTACTCCGGAGGCTACGTTGCAGAATATCAATGCCCGTTTGCTGCAAGCCCATCAGACTGTGCCGAAGCTTGATTGGCTGATGTTGACTTTCGGAACAGCCTATGTTTATGAAGCAAAAGAGACAGGAAAGGTAGTCTCCAATTGTCACAAATTACCGGAGAATGATTTTAATCGCCGACTTTTGTCTGTGGATGAAATAGTAGATGAATACACTTCATTGATTACCGATATGGCTGCTTGCAATGCAACCTTGAAGTTCTTGTTTACAGTCAGTCCCATCCGTCATATCCGGGATGGAATGCATGCCAACCAATTGAGTAAATCTACTTTGTTACTGGCCATCGACCGGTTGCAGCAATTGTTCCCGGAACAAGTTTTCTACTTCCCCTCTTATGAAATCGTATTGGATGAATTACGTGATTATCGCTTCTATGCGGATGATATGTTGCATCCGTCTCCGTTGGCGGTCCGTTACCTTTGGGAACGCTTTTCCGAAACCTTCTTTTCCGCTGAAACAAAGCAGGTTATCCGCGAAGTAGAAGACATCCGCCGGGACTTGGCGCACAAGCCCTTTCATCCCGAGTCCGAAGCGTATCAACGCTTTTTAGGACAAATAGTGTTAAAAATAGAACGACTTATCAGAAAATACCCGTACTTAGATTTTCAAAAAGAAACAGAACTATGTCATACGCGATTGAATCCATAGCCCAAAGTATCGGCGCCCGCCGTGTAGGTGAATATGAAGCGACTATCGATTGGCTCTTAACAGATAGCCGTTCCCTGAGTTTTCCGGAAGAAACTCTTTTCTTTGCATTAACCACCAAACGCAATAGTGGAGTCCGCTACATCCCCGAACTATACGCCCGGGGTGTCCGAAACTTTGTGGTCTCGGAGGAAGAGTTTAAACAAGTTGAGAATGGAGAGTTGAGAATTGAGAGTGCTATGCAGGATGATGATGCGCAGCCAATTCTCAATTCTCAACTCTCAACTTTCAATTTCTCCTCGACTCTCAATTTCCTCATCGTTCCGAACCCTCTGAAAGCATTGCAGAAACTGGCTGAGGTACATCGGGAGAGGTTTAATATTCCTGTAATCGGTATCACCGGAAGCAATGGAAAAACCATTGTGAAAGAGTGGTTGCACCAATTGCTGAGTCCGGACCGTTGTATCGTCCGTTCTCCGCGTAGTTATAATTCGCAGATTGGTGTTCCATTGTCTGTGTGGCAACTTTCCGAAGAAGCGGAATTGGGAATTTTCGAGGCGGGTATTTCTGAGATGGGGGAGATGGGTGCATTGAAACGGATGATAAAGCCTTCTATCGGTATTCTGACGAATATCGGTGGTGCTCATCAGGAAAACTTCTTCTCATTGCAGGAGAAGTGCATGGAAAAGCTAACCCTTTTCAAAGATTGTGATGTCGTGATTTATGATGGTGATAATGAGTTGATTAGCAATTGTGTGGCGAAATCAATGCTGACCGCACGTGAGATTGCCTGGAGCCGTACGGATATTGAACGTCCGTTGTACATCAGTCGTGTGACAAAGAAAGAAGACCATACCGTTATCGCTTACCGTTATCTGAATATGGATAACACTTTCTGCATTCCTTTCATCGACGACGCTTCCATCGAAAACGTACTAAACTGCTTGGCTGCCTGTCTTTACTTGATGACTCCCGCCGATCAGATAACGGAACGCATGGCACGCCTCGAACCGATTGCCATGCGCCTTGAAGTGAAAGAGGGAAAGAATAACTGCCTATTGATTAATGATAGCTATAATTCGGATCTGGCCTCTCTGGATATAGCTCTTGACTTCCTGGTGCGCCGTTCTGAAAAGAAAGGACTGAAACGTACGCTGATTCTGTCGGATATTCTGGAAACGGGACAGAGTACTGCCACGCTTTATCGGCGTGTAGCCCAACTGGTGCAGAGTCGGGGTATTGATAAATTGATAGGAGTAGGACCGGAAATTTCTTCGTGTGCCGCTCGTTTTGACGACGGGATAGAACGTTATTTCTTCCCTAATACCGAAGCGCTTCTTAAATCGGAACTGCTCAAATCCCTTCATTCGGAAGTGATTCTGATAAAGGGTTCTCGTGTGTTCAACTTCGATCTGGTGTCCGAAGCACTCGAACTGAAAGTGCATGAAACGATACTGGAGGTAAATCTGGGTGCGATGGTGGAGAACTTGAATCATTACCGCTCCATGTTGCGCCATCCTGAGACGAAAATGATCTGTATGGTGAAGGCGTCGGCATACGGAGCCGGTTCATACGAGATAGCCAAGACTTTGCAGGAACATCATGTCGATTACTTGGCTGTGGCGGTAGCCGATGAAGGTTCCGAACTGCGCAAAGCGGGTATCACGTCCTCTATCATCATCATGGATCCGGAGCTTACAGCGTTCAAAACGATGTTTGACTATAAACTGGAGCCGGAAGTTTATAATTTCCATTTGCTTGATGCGCTGATTAAAGCCGCAGAAAAGGAAGGAATCACCAATTTCCCTATTCATGTGAAACTGGATACGGGAATGCATCGGCTGGGTTTTGAAGCGGAAGATATCCCCTTGCTTATCCGTCGCTTGAAGAATCAGAATGCGGTAATTCCCCGTTCGGTATTCTCTCATTTCGTGGGCAGTGATTCTCCTCAATTTGACGCTTTCACTCGGCAACAAATCGAGTTGTTTGAAAAAGGCTCGCAAGAATTGCAGGCGGCTTTCTCGCATAAGATTTTACGCCATATCTGCAATACGGCAGGAATCGAGCGTTTTCCCGGAGCACAGTTTGACATGGTACGGCTAGGTATCGGACTTTACGGAGTGAGTCCGATAGATAATTCGATTATACATAATGTCAGCACGCTCAAGACAACCATACTTCAGATTCGGGATGTCCCCGAAGAAGATACGGTGGGATATAGCCGGATGGGACACTTGATACGTCCGTCCCGTATAGCCGCTATCCCTATCGGTTATGCCGATGGCCTGAACCGACACTTGGGGCGTGGAAATGCTTACTGTCTGGTGAACGGCAAGAAAGCCCCTTATGTGGGCAATATCTGCATGGATGTCTGTATGATAGATGTTACGGACATCGACTGCCGTGAAGGCGACCCAGCTATAATCTTTGGTGACGACCTGCCGATCACAGTATTGTCCGACAAGCTGGATACGATTCCGTATGAAGTGCTGACTAGCATATCGACGCGGGTGAAACGGGTATATTATCAGGATTAGTTCACCACAGAGGACACAGAGGACACGGAGTTTTTTTCAAAGATGCAAATCAGATACTGAGGATACTGACAGCGTATTATGAAAAAAGGGCTCTGTGCCCTCTGTGTCCTCTGTGGTGAATAAAAATCTGTGTTAATCCGTGTAATCTGTGGTGAAAATAATTATCTTTGTACCGACTAATAAAAACCTCTTTATCAAATAAACTTATGACACACTTATTATTATTGGGTTTCTTGCCTAGCGGTTCCGAATGGATTATCATTGCTCTAGTTATTCTTTTGCTCTTTGGTGGAAAGAAAATTCCTGAATTGATGCGTGGCTTGGGAAAAGGAGTGAAGAGCTTCAAAGACGGAGTGAATGATGCGAAAGAGGAAATAAATAAGGCAAAAGAAGACCTGGACAAACCGGCGGACTCAAGTAAGTAAAGCAAGTACGGATGGCAGAAATGACCTTTTGGGATCATTTGGATGAACTGCGCAAGGTACTTTTCCGGGTGATCGGAGTTTGGTTTGTATTGGCGATAGGTTATTTTATTGCCATGCCTTATCTTTTTGATCATGTGATATTGGCGCCTTGCCACAATGATTTCATATTCTACGATTTATTACGGTATATCGGTCGGGCGCTTGATTTGACCGATGATTTCTTCACACAAGAATTTCAAGTGAAGCTGGTCAATATTAACTTGGCGGCTCCTTTCTTTATACATATGTCGACAGCCTTTTGGATGTCGGTAGTCACTGCCATGCCTTATCTTTTCTTTGAAGTATGGCGCTTTATCGGTCCTGCCCTTTATCCCAATGAAAAGAAAGGAGTGCGTAAAGCTCTGACAGTTGGAACGGTGATGTTCTTTGTCGGTGTTTTGCTGGGTTACTTTATGGTTTATCCGTTGACGCTCCGTTTTCTTTCCACCTATCAGTTGAGTGCGGAAGTGGAGAACATTCTGTCGCTCAATTCCTATATCGACAATTTTATGATGTTGGTACTCTGTATGGGGCTGGCTTTTGAGTTGCCGTTAGTGACCTGGTTGCTATCCCTGCTGGGAATAGTCAATAAGTCTTTCTTGCGGAAATACCGTCGCCATGCGATTGTCATCATTGTGATAGCTGCTGCCATTATTACTCCAACAGGCGATCCGTTTACATTGAGTGTTGTCGCTATTCCGCTTTATCTGCTATACGAAATGAGTATCCTGATGATAAAGGATAAGAAGAAAACCGAAGAGGAAATAGAAGATGAAATTGCCCTGTCAGAAGAGTGAAGCGATAGAATCTTATGAATTACTTTTAGCAGTCTGCAAGGCGGGAGAGGATGAACTGACCGTTGGTTACAAGCAGATGCGCGACTTGCTCGAACGTATTTGCCGGGCGCAAATGCAGAGCGGCAGTTTGCAAACGACCGACCTCTCGGCACGAATCAGTTTTATTGCTGCCAAGACCGGACTTTCGGTAGGAGAGCAGAACCGGCTTCATACTTTCCGCCTGACTTCCAATCAAATCCTGAACCGCTGTCTCGAACCGAACAGGGAAAACCTCTTGCGGGATGTTAAAACACTGGCCTTTCTGATCCGCAAACTTTCGGAAGAGAATATTCCGGATGAGTTATACCGTTTGCTTCCCCGTGCGGACGCTACCTATCTGGTTGCCCCTCCTGCCCGTGAACGAGTCCGGCGAATGCGTGTCTGTTTTCAATATGCGGACGAACAATATCTGTATGTGACTCCTTTGGACGAAGTCTCGGAAAAGCCCTATCTTGTCCGCTATAATATACCTCAAATAAACGAAGAGTTTGCAGAAACCTGTAAGCTGCTTTGGCAACATGCCCAGGTGAATCTGCTTGACGTTGCGATAGATGAGGCGGGAATCCTTACCCCTTCTTTCATCGTTCTCGAACCGGATTATTTGATTGATATCAGTTCGCTTGCAGAGTGTTTCCGCGATTACGGACACCATCCGGGAAACTACTTCCTTTCCCGAATGCAACCGATTGAGAATGCCCGTCCCCTGTTACTGGGAAATATTGCCAATCTCTTTCTGGATGAATGGATTCATGCGCCGAACGAGGATATTGATTATCGGACTTGTATGCAAAAGGCTTTCCGCCGCTATCCCATCGAATTGGCGGCTTGCCCCGATTTGCGGGACAGAGAGAAGGAGCGGCAATTCTTTGATGATTGCAAATTACATTTCGAGCATATCCGCGAAACGGTGAATGATACTTTTCATGCTGCCGGATACGAATTGGACAAGACGGATGCGGTGCTTGAACCTTCTTATATCTGCGAAGCGCTCGGACTGCAAGGCCGCCTTGATTATATGCAACGGGATATGTCCTCCTTCATCGAAATGAAATCGGGTAAAGCTGACGAGTACGCTATCCGCGGCAAGGTGGAACCGAAAGAGAACAACAAGGTGCAGATGTTGCTTTATCAGGCAGTATTGCAATACTCTATGGGGATGGATCACCGGAAAGTAAAAGCCTATTTGCTTTATACCCGTTATCCGCTTCTTTACCCTTCACGGCCTTCTTGGGCAATGGTGCGCCGTGTGATTGACTTGCGCAACCGGATTGTAGCCGATGAATATGGTATCCAGTTGCATAACAATCCGGAATATACCGCACGGAAGTTAGATGAGATCAATGCTTCCACACTGAATGAACGTGGCTTGCGAGGACGTTTCTGGGAAACCTATTTGCGGCCGCCCATTGATCGCTTTCAGGAGAAGTTGCAGAGGCTTTCCGCCATAGAAAAGAGCTATTCTTATGCGGTCTATAATTTTCTGACGAAAGAACTTTATACTTCTAAGTCCGGTGATGTGGATTATGAAGGGCGTACGGGTGCGGCTTCCTTGTGGCTTTCCACATTGGCCGAGAAATGCGAAGCCGGTGAGATTATCTATAATTTGCGGATTCGTGAAAATCATGCCGCCGACGAGCATAAAGCTTATTTATTATTGGTACGTTCCGATCTAGAAGAAAAGGAACTGCCGGAGGCAGTAGCGGACAATGATATACAAAACGTACTTCCTAATTTCCGTCAAGGTGACGCCATTATCCTCTATGAACGAAACTGCGGGACGGATAATGTAACCAATAAAATGGTATTCAAGGGCAATATCGAACATCTGACCGATCATGAAATAGGTATCCGCCTTCGTGCTACACAGCAGAATCCTTCGGTGCTCCCTGCCGATAGCCTTTATGCGATAGAACATGACACGATGGATACGACATTCCGCTCCATGTATCAAGGATTGTACGCTTATCTCTCTGCAACACAGGAACGTCGCGACTTATTGCTGGCACAGCGTCCGCCGAAGTTCGACGAATCATTGGATTCTCTTGTTTCACAGGCGAAAGACGACTTCACCCGTGTCGCATTGAAAGCGAAAGCCGCGCAAGATTATTTTCTTCTTATCGGTCCTCCGGGAACCGGAAAGACCTCTTGTGCCTTAAAGAAGATGGTTGAAACATTCCATGCGGATAAAGGCGCTCAAATCCTCCTGCTTTCGTATACGAACCGGGCTGTCGACGAGATATGCAAATCGCTTGCTTCCATTCGTCCTGCCGTTGATTTTATCCGTGTAGGAAGTGAATTGTCGTGCGACGAGACTTACCGCACTCATCTGATAGAAAACGAATTGGCCTCCTGCAACCGCCGTTCGGAAGTTTACGAGCGTATTCGGAATTGCCGCATCATGGTAGGAACCGTAGCGGCCATTTCCGGCAAACCGGAATTGTTCCGTCTGAAACATTTTAATGTTGCCATTATAGATGAAGCTACCCAGATATTGGAACCTCAGCTATTAGGCATTCTTTGTGCACGTGGCGAAGAGGGTGGGAATGCCATTGATAAATTTATCCTGATTGGCGACCATAAGCAACTTCCTGCCGTTGTGCTGCAAAGTTCTGAACAGTCCGCTATCTACGAGGAGTCCTTGCTGTCTATCGGACTGACCAACTTGAAAGATTCCCTGTTTGAACGTCTCTACCGCAACTGCACCGCTCGTCAGTCATCCCTGACCTCTCATCCTTCCTACGATATGCTTTGCCGTCAAGGTCGTATGCATCCCGAAGTGGCTCTATTTGCCAACCGTGCTTTTTATGGAGGGCGTCTGATTCCCGTCGGATTGCCTCACCAACTGGAAGACTCCGATACTGTTTGTCGTCTGGCTTTTTATCCTTCCGTACCGGAGAAGACAGGAACATCTACGAAAATAAACCATTCGGAAGCCCGTATTGTAGCGGATCTGGTTGCCCGTATCTATGAGGATTGCCGGACAGATTTCGATGAGGCGCGTACGTTGGGAATCATTACCCCTTACAGAAGTCAGATAGCACTGATTAAAAAAGAAATAGCCGCATTGGGCATTCCGGCTCTGAACCGGATTATGGTTGATACTGTCGAGCGTTTTCAAGGGAGCGAACGGGATGTAATCATCTATTCCTGTTGCATCAACAGTTATTTTCAATTAAAGTTTGTATCGAATTTAACAGAAGAAGACGGTACGCTGATTGATCGTAAACTGAATGTAGCTCTTACCCGTGCGCGAAAACAGATGTTTGTGACAGGAGTCCCTAAGTATCTGAAGTCCAATCCACTCTACGAAAGTTTATTAAATTTAATGGAGTATAAGGAGTGATTTGCTAATTTTTGCAGATGTTAGTTTTTATTCTCTCTTTATGCGATTCATTAACACCTCTATATTGAACAAACGCCTATATTTGCAGCACGTTTTTTTCATAGAGATTTAGATTTAAGGTTAGAAGAATTGTGGAAGTCGTGAGACTTCCCTTTTTTTCATCTTAACGTTTACTATTCTTCATTATGAAAATGCAATGACACTTCATCTCAAGTGTTGCAATTGAAAATATTGCAGGAAGATGGTGCAGAATAAGTAAACCTAAAAAGCCTTCTTCGTGAGAAGAGGCTTTTTTATTTTTCCTTTTTCAAAGAAATTTATTGTTAATACACAAGAGAGAGGGGGAACTCGTGATGAGTTCCCCCTCTTGTTTGTTATCTAACGTAAGTGGATGAATTAATCCAATACGATAGGTTTGTATTTCGGAACTAATGCTTTCATAATCACCCATCCGAGCAAGTAAGATACTGCACAGATACAGAACATGATGAAATATCCGGCAGGTTTACCTTCAAATCCCATGAATGTCATGTGGGTTTCGTCAGCATGCACAAATAATACGCCCGCACCGTATTGCATAAGCATAGAACCTACGCCACCGGCCATACCGCCGATACCTGTAATACTTGCAATTGCGGTTTTGGGGAACATATCGCCCACCGTAGAGAAGATATTGGCCGACCATGATTGGTGAGCCGCTCCACCGATACCGATTAAAATAACCGGGAACCACGGAGAAAGTGTTCCTAACGGCTGTGCCAACAATACTACCAATGGGAAGAATGCGAAAATCAACATCGCTTTCATACGGGCAGCATACGGGTTCATACCTGTCTTATTAATAAAGATAGTCGGAAGTTTACCACCGTAGATAGACAACATGGTCACCGCATACAACGTGAAAATCAATGCCATCCCCAATCCATCGGATGTCTTAATATCAAATTGGGTGTTCAGATAAGACGGAGTCCAGAACAGGAAGAACCACCACACACCGTCGGTCATAAACTTACCGGCGGCAAAAGCCCATGTCTGCTTGTATGTGAAGCATTGGAGGAAGCTCATTTTCTTTTCTTCCTTCACTTCTGCATTTGCAGGGATCTCACCTTCCTCAAACTTATCTTGTTCGATATAGTCCAATTCGGCTTTATTGACGTGCTTGCTCTTGTCGGGAGAAGTATACATGAATACCCACATTCCCATCCAGATAAAGCCGAGAGCACCGATAACGATAAAAGCCATTTCCCATCCCCAAGCCTTAGCGAGCAATGGGATAGATACGGGAGCGATCAGAGCACCGATAGAAGCACCGGCATTAAAAATGGAAGTTGCATAAGCGCGGTCTTTCTTCGGGAAATATTCGGCTGTTACTTTGATAGCTGCAGGGAAGTTACCGGCCTCACCAAGTGCAAGGATACAGCGTGCAGCCAGGAAACAGTACATACTTACGGTAGCCAGCACGACAACAACGTCTCCGGTAGCGGCCATCAGTTCGGCTGCGCTGTGCATACCTACGTATTGCTCGGTTACGATTCCGCAAAGTGCGTGCATACAAGCACCTGCCGACCATACGCCGATTGCCCAGAGATATCCTTTCTTGGTTCCCATCCAGTCGACAAAGCGTCCGGCAAACAACATGCAAATGGCATAGACAATAGAAAATACGGAAGTGATCGTACCATAGTGTACCTCATTCCAATGAAATTCCGGTTTGATAAATTCGTCCCAGGTCAATGAAAGAACCTGTCGGTCGAGATAATTGACTGTAGTAGCAAAGAATAGCATAGCACAGATAGTCCATCTGTAGTTTGTCATCTTTTCGCCTGTTTTTTGAAATGCATTCATGATAATGGATTTAAATAGATTTTGATTCGCTGACAAAGGTCGGTATTTCGACTGGATTTCATTTGTAAAAATTGGTCGAATTCATGTATTATCCGTTACATTATATATGTAATTTGTTTCAAAGGGGGCATCATAACGAATAATAAAACGCAAATTAACGCAGATTATCACAGAAGTAATTTTATAGGCTGTTGGTTAACCTATATATAATTAAAACAATCTGCGATAATTTGCGTTAATCTGCGTATTAACACATTCTCTTACTGATATGTGATTCAGAGCTGCGCAACGATTAGCGCATTTCTGTATATTTAATCTTGTCCATGTCTCCATAGTCCAGGTTCTCACCCGCCATACCCCAGATAAACATATAGTTGCTGGTTCCGGCAGCGGCGTGGATAGACCATTCCGGTGACATGATAGCCTGTTCGTTCTGCATCCAGACGATACGTTCTTCTTGCGGTTCGCCCATGAAGTGGCAGATTGCATTGCCTGCCGGTACGTTGAAGTAGAAATATGCTTCGATACGACGGCTGTGAGTATGTGCAGGCATTGTGTTCCATACGCTACCCGGTTTCAACTCTGTCAGTCCCATCTGCAATTGACAAGGACCTTCTTCAAGCACGTTGTTGACAATCAGCTGGTTGATAACGCGGTCGTTGCTTTCTTCCATTTTTCCGGCAGGGAAAGAGTTCGCTTTCAGAGAACCTTTGCGTCCGTCGATTGTAATCAACTGAGTCTTGTATTCCTTGTGAGCAGTAGCCGAGTTGATGTAGAACTTAGCGGGATTGCTTGAATCTTTGCTCTTGAAAGTCACTTTCTGTTTGCCTCTACCTACGTACAAAGCATCTTTGAATTTCAATGTGTATTCTTTACCGTCTACGGTTACGATACCTTCACCGCCAATGTTGATAACACCTAGTTCGCGGCGTTCCAAAAAGAATTTAGCTTTCAGCGGGTCGATAGTTTCCAATACCAGCTCTTTAGTTGCAGGAACTGCTCCACCGAAGATAAAACGGTCATACATGGAATAAGTAACGTTGATTTCGTTCGGAACCATTACTTTTTCCATCAGGAAGCTACTACGCAGGCGGTTTGTATCATACGTTTTCACGTCTTGCGGATTGCAAGCCACTTGCATCTTGTAATTTACTTGGGCTGAAGCAGACATGGCTGCGATACCCAACATCATTGCAATTGCTAATCTTTTCATATTTCGAATTTTTATTGGATTATTATTATGTCATTGATTATTTGTTCTCTAATGCTTCTTTCGCATCTTTTCTAGTCATGCGGATACGGTTGTAAACAGCCATTCCGAGCGCAAGTATCACAAGGATAGCCGGGCCGACAATCTTCAGGCTGTAAGTCAGGTGGAAGATACCCCAGCAGAAGAGACTGGATGCGAAGTCGAGCGCGCCGCCTTCAAAGCCTGCGGGAATATTTACTGTCGGGTCACCTGTCACTGCATATACGTCTTTGGCAGCCAGTGTGAAGAATCCTGCTAGTTCTGTAACGAAGTATAGACCTACTATCAAGGCTACCAGACCGATGATGAATGATTTCACCACATTGCCTTTTGTGATAGGCAGAATCATCGGGAACAAGTAGAACATACCTGCCAGAGAAGCCAGCGGTAAGAAACGGTTGCCCGGAAGGATAACAGCCAGGAAGATAGTGACAGGAATCAAAAGCAGAGATACCACCAGTGTAGTAGGATGTCCGATCACCAAAGCGGGACTCATACCAATGCTTAAACCGGTGCTGTTCTTATATTTCTTGGCAATCAACTCGCGGGTAGCGTCGGAGATTGGTTTCAAACCTTCGATAAAGAGGCTGGTGATACGCGGAATCAATTCCATTACGGCTCCCATCTTGATACCCAATCCTAAAATGCCGGGAATGCTGTCCACTACTTCTTGCCAGCTTGCGCAACCCAGCGCTCCGATACCGCAACCGATTACGATACCCAGGAACAACGGTTCGCCCATCAGTCCGAATTTCTTTTTCATACCTTCCGAATCGATATTCAACTTATCGAATCCCGGAATCATATCAAGTAATTTATTGATAACAATAGCGAATGGAACAAAACTTTGGCAGAACGGCTGAGGAATAGAGATACCGTCCATCTTGTCATAAAACTTCTGGAAAGCGGGAGCAGTCATATCCGCCATTACAAGCGTGATGATGTAGCAGATGATAGCGGCGAAGAATCCCCAAAGAATACTGTCGGAAGCAAAATAAACGATCGCTCCGATAAAAGCGAAATGCCAGTAGTTCCAAAGGTCGATGTTGACAGTGCGTGTCGTTTTGGTAAGCAACATCAGCAAGTTGACTCCCAAACAAACCGGAATAATAAAAGCACCGACAGAGGTATTATAGGCTACTGCTGCCGCAGAAGGCCAACCCATGTCGAAAATACCCAATTCCAATCCGTAGATTTCTACCATTTTACTCAGTGCAGGACCCAGACTGCTGGTAAGCAACGCTGTGACTACCGACAAACCGACGAAACCGACACCTACTAATAAACCGCTTTTCAGCGCTTTCGGTAGTTTAATACCGATACATACTCCTAAGACTGTGAAAATGACCGGCATCATTACTGCCGCTCCAAGACCGATAATGTACTTGAATACTTCTTCCATTCTGTTCTTTTTTCTCTGTTTTAATGATATATTACTGTGTTTCCCCAGAGGGTATTAGTTGTAAACCGTGCCAAAAGTACGACCTTTTCCGCTTTCTTCCAAAACGAAACTCTTAATTTATCAGATATTGCATCAAAAATGGACATTTTTGACGTTTACGTGCACAAAATTAGTCGTTTCCGTGCACGAAAAACAAAAAATACACCTAGTTGATTAAAAAATCCCATGGGCTTTGGAGGAAAAGCGCTACTTTCGTACCGTGAAAAGACCTGAATGTTTAATCCTTAAAATAGCAATCCATGAGACGAACTCTCTTTTCTGATTTTTTTATATTGTTTTTATTCATAACAACCGTTCCTTTAGTCTTGTCGGCTCAGCAGGTAGACAGCAAATTGCCCTGGTCGGTGAGGATGACTGAATCGGAAATGATCCGTTGCCCCGAATCCTGGCAGCTTGATTTCCAGCCGAAGTTGAAGTGGGACTATTGTCACGGACTTGAATTGGGGGCTATGCTCGATGTATATGATGCGTATGGCGATAAGAAGATTCGTGATTACGCCATCGCTTACGCGGACACAATGGTACATGAAGACGGGACGATTACCGCTTATAAGCTGACCGATTACAGTCTCGACCGTATCAACTCCGGTAAAATCCTTTTCCGTATTTATGAGCAGACGAAGAATCCCAAGTATAAGAAAGCGCTCGACTTGCTTTACAGCCAGTTTGAAGGACAGCCCCGCAATGCGGATGGCGGCTTCTGGCACAAAAAGATTTACCCGCATCAGATGTGGCTGGACGGCATTTATATGGGAGCTCCTTTCTACGCGGAATATGCGTTCCGCAATAATCTTCCGCAGGCTTATGCGGATGTAATCAATCAGTTTGTTACCTGTGCCCGCCACACATACGATCCAAAGAACGGGCTTTATCGCCATGCGGCGGACGTGAGCCGCACCGAACGTTGGGCGGATCCCGTCACGGGGCAGTCCAAGCACACTTGGGGACGTGCGATGGGGTGGTATGCGATGGCTTTGGTTGATGCGCTGGAGTTTATTCCGCAGCATGAAGCCGGAAGAGATTCTCTGCTGGATATTTTGAATAATGTTGCCGTACAAGTGAAGAAACTTCAAGACCCGAAGACCGGAGGATGGTATCAGGTGATGGACAGAAGCGGGGATAAGGGGAATTATGTGGAATCTTCCTGCTCTGCTATGTTTATTTATTCCTTGTTCAAGGCGGTACGGCTGGGATATATTGATAAATCATATTTGAATGTGGCGCTGAAAGGCTATAAAGGTTTCCTGAATAATTTTATCGAAGTGGACAAGAATGGAGTGGTAACTGTCACGAAGGCTTGCGCGGTGGCAGGATTGGGAGGAAAAGTATACCGTTCAGGCGATTATGACTATTATATCAATGAAACGATTCGCAATAATGACCCGAAGGCGGTAGGTCCGTTTATAATGGCGAGTCTGGAATATGAACGTCTTTTGCCCTATGAGCAACAGCAAAAGCAAGACACGTTGGTTGTGTCACGTGATGGAACGGGTAAGTATCGTAATATTCAGGACGCTGTGGAGGCGGTGCGCGCCTTTATGGATTATACGGTGACTATCTATATAAAGAAAGGGGTATATAAAGAAAAGCTAGTGATTCCTTCGTGGGTGAAGAACGTGCAACTGGTAGGTGAAGATCCCGAAAAGACGATTATTACGTACGATGATCATGCCAATATCAATAAGATGGGGACATTCCGTACCTACACCGTGAAAGTGGAGGGTAGTGATATCACTTTCAAGGACTTGACGATTGAGAATAATGCCGCTCCTTTGGGGCAGGCAGTTGCCCTCCATACCGAAGGAGACCGGCTGATGTTTGTCGGCTGCCGCTTTCTTGGAAATCAAGATACCATTTATACAGGCTCGGAGGGTAGCCGTTTGCTGTTTACCAACTGCTATATAGAAGGTACTACCGATTTTATCTTCGGTCCTTCCACTGTGCTTTTTGAGTATTGTGAGCTGCATAGCAAACGTGATTCGTATATCACTGCCGCTTCGACTCCTCAAAATGAAGAATTCGGTTATGTCTTTAAAAACTGCAAGCTGACGGCTGCCCCCGGAGTGAAAAAGGTCTATTTAGGCCGTCCTTGGCGTCCGTATGCCGCTACGGCTTTTATTAATTGTGAGTTTGGCGGACATATCCGTCCCGAAGGTTGGCATAATTGGAAGAATCCGGAGAATGAGAGAACAGCCCGTTATGCGGAATTTGGAAACACAGGAGACGGTGCGGATACATCGGGACGCATGGCATGGGGCAAACAGCTTACAAAGAAGGAAGCCTTGAGGTATACACCGGAGAATATTTTCAAAGAAAATAGCAATTGGTATCCTTACAAGTAAGAGAAATGGGGTAAACGGTCCTTTGCCGGCTTGTTTCCACTTGTTTCACCACAGCGAACTTTTTGTTTCACGGCATGAAACTTCGGTTTCATCGGCGTGAAACTGTAGTTTCACCGGTGAGAAACTCTAGTTTCATCTGTGGGAAACTTTAGTTTCAAGCGCTTGAAACTTTCTGTTCGGCTGCTTGAAACTCTTTGCTTTGTACCGGCAAACACTTAGCTTTACGGTGATAAGCACTTGGCTTCACGGTGATAGGTGACAGATGGGTGATAGGTTGGTTATGGGGATCTGTCACCACCTTACTGGTTGATAATAAGTAGTTTGACTATCGGAGGTGATAGGTGATAGAGGAAAACGTTTTTTTGTATGTAGGAGAGTAGTATAATTAAAGTAAGATAAGTATGAAAATACAAGGAAATAAAATGATATGGCTGCTGGCGGCGGCTTTTATTCTTTTGTCTGCATTCCGTGCGGATAAACCTGTTGTCACTATCTTTATGATCGGTGATTCGACGATGGCAAATAAAAAAATGGATGGGGGAAATCCCGAAAGGGGATGGGGAATGGTGCTTCCCGGTTTCTTTTCCGAAGATGTACGGATAGACAATCATGCCGCCAACGGGCGCAGTTCCAAAAGCTTTATTTCTGAAGGACGTTGGGAAAAAGTGATTTCTAAAGTGAAGAAAGGAGATTATGTCTTTATTCAGTTCGGGCATAATGATGAAAAAGCGGATTCTACCCGTCATACCGATCCGGGAACTACTTTCGACGATAATCTCCGTCGGTTTGTCAACGAAACCCGTGCGAAAGGCGGTATCCCCGTACTATTCAATTCCATCGTCCGCCGTAACTTTGTTCAGCCGAAAGATGCTTCTATTGCGAAAGACATCCGACGGATACCCGGTACATCCAAAGAGCAGCCCAAAGAAGGAACCGTTCTGTTCGATACTCATGGGGCATATCTGGACTCTCCTCGTAATGTTGCCAAAGAGTTGGGAGTGACCTTCATCGACTTGAATAAAATCACGTACGACTTGGTGCAGGGACTTGGTCCCGTAGAGTCGAAAAAGCTGTTCATGTTTGTAGAACCCAATCGGGTTTCGGCCTTTCCGAAAGGACGTGAGGACAATACTCATTTGAATATCTATGGGGCAAGAACCGTAGCGGGATTGGCGGTGGAAGCCATCGGCAAAGAGATTCCGGAATTGGCGAAATATATCCGTCATTATGATTATGTGGTGGCGCAAGACGGCAGCGGTGATTTCTTCACTGTGCAGGAAGCCGTTAATGCTGTCCCCGACTTTCGCAAAAATGTACGTACCACAATCCTTGTCCGCAAAGGCACTTACAAAGAAAAGATAATCATCCCCGAAAGTAAGATTAATATCTCCCTGATTGGCGAAGATGGTACGATACTGACCAATGACGATTTCGCGAATAAGAAGAACGTATTCGGTGAGAACATGGGAACTTCCGGTTCGTCCAGTTGTTACATCTATGCTCCTGATTTTTATGCCGAGAATATCACCTTCGAGAACTCTGCGGGTCCCGTGGGACAAGCAGTTGCCTGTTTTGTTTCTGCCGACCGTGCCTATTTTAAGAACTGTCGTTTTCTCGGCTTCCAGGATACACTCTACACGTACGGCAAGCAAAGCCGCCAATATTATGAGGACTGCTACATCGAAGGAACGGTCGATTTTATTTTCGGCTGGTCTACGGCTGTCTTCAATCGTTGCCGCATTCACAGCAAAGGGGATGGTTACGTCACTGCCCCTTCTACCGATAAAGGAAAGAAATATGGCTACGTTTTCTACGACTGCCGGCTGACATCCGATAAAGAGGTGACGAAAGTTTACCTCTCCCGTCCTTGGCGACCGTATGCGCAGGCCGTGTTTGTCCGTTGCGAATTGGGAAAACATATACTTCCCGAAGGTTGGCACAACTGGGGCAAACGGGAAAATGAAAAGACCGTCTTTTATGCCGAATATGACAGTAAGGGCGCAGGGGCCAATCCGCAAGCACGTGCGGCATTCTCCCGTCAGTTGAAAAATCTGAAAGGTTATGAGCCGGTAACAGTGCTGGCAGGAGACGATGGTTGGAATCCGGTGAGGGACGGAAACCGGTTGTTGGATGTGAAACGTTGATTATATCTCCCGATTCTGCAAAATAGCTGTTGAAGATAGCGCCAGAATGCAAGTATTTTTCTATCTTTACGGCACAGAATCGAGTGATATATGATAAAGAAAACCTTAATTTCCGTAATTCTATTGTTGGCTGTCGTATTCACGGCACATACACAGCAACATTGCTTCTTTACCCACTATTCTACAGAGGACGGATTGTCGCAGAACACGGTCATGAACATCCTTCAGGACCATAAAGACAATCTGTGGTTTGCTACTTGGGATGGCATCAACCGTTTTGACGGATACACTTTCAAGACCTATAAGGCACGCCAGGGAGATTACATCAGTCTGACCAATAACAGGGTGGACCGTATGTATGAGGATTGTTACGGTTTCCTCTGGCTGCTGACATACGACAACCGTGTCCATCGCTTCGATCCCAGAACGGAGACTTTCGAGCAAGTGCCCGCTGCGGGAGAAGAGGGGAGTACGTTCAATGTACATACCATTGAAGTAATGCCGAACGGGACTGTCTGGTTGCTGACCGGCAATGACGGAGCGATCCGTATCCTGACCCATCCCGAAGAAAATAACCGCCTGACATGGGATATTTACTCCGGCAAGTCGGAATTGTTCCCTTCTTTCCATGTTTTTAAAGTCTATCAGGATAAAGCGGGAAACGATTGGCTGTTGACGGATAACGGATTGGGCTTGATTCGTCCCGGCACGCGGGAACCTGTTTCCTACTTTACGGAGACAAAAGGAAAGAACGGTGGCATGAACCAGGCTTTTTATGCGGCGCAGGAGAATGACGGACACATCCGTTTCGCTTCCGATCATGGACGCATCTGGTCTTATCGGAAAGAAGGTGGCGACTTTACATTGTTTGAACTGCCTACGAAGAGCCGCATCACCTCCATTCACGAAGTCGCTCCGGATCAGACGGTGGTCACAACGGACTCGGATGGTTTCTTTACCTATCATCTGAAGACGAAAGCTGCCGTACATTATTCTTCTCTGACTTGCAAAGCGTTGCCCGACCGTCCGATTCTTTCGGCCTACGTAGACCGTTCTTCTGAAGTCTGGTTTGAACAGGAAGAACCGGGTGTCGTGGCTCATTTCAACCCGGCAACAGGAGTAGTCACCCGCGAACAGATTCTGATTGAATACAGTAATCCCGAACGTTCGCGTCCGGCTTTCCACATTTTTGAGGACGTGAACGGTTTCCTCTGGGTGCATCCGTACGGTGGCGGTTTCTCTTTCTTCGACCGACAAAAAGGGCGTCTGGTTCCTTTCTATAATGAGTTGGGCAGTCACGACTGGCGTTTCTCCAATAAGATTCATTCGGCTTTTTCTGATAAACAAGGTAATCTATGGCTTTGTACCCACTCCAAAGGATTGGAAAAGGTGACATATCGCAATGTTCCCTTTTCGATGATGATTCCCGTATTGCACGAGCATGAATCGCTGCATAACGAGGTGCGTGCTTTGTGCGAAGATAAGTTGGGTAACCTGTGGGTGGGGTTGAAAGACGGTATGCTCCGTCTGTATGATGTCCGCAGAACGTACAAAGGTTATCTGACGGAGAACGGTACTGTCTCTACCACCGGTACTCCGATGAGGGGAACCGCCTATTTCGTCATTCAGGATTCAAAAGGTATCATCTGGATTGCGACGAAAGGTGACGGACTGATCCGTGCCGAGTCCACCTCTCCAGACGGTATGTCCTACAAGCTGACCCGCTATCTTCATCAGGAGGATGATATGTACAGTTTGAGTGATAATAATGTGTATTGTGTGTACGAAGACCATCACGGGCGTATTTGGGTAGCTACTTTTGGCGGAGGTGTCAATTATATCACGGAGGACAAGGACCGGAAGACTTTGTTTATCAATCATCGTAATAATCTGAAAGGTTATCCTATCGACCCTTGCTATAAGGCTCGCTTTATTACTTCCGACAATAACGGCCGCCTGTGGGTGGGGACTACTACGGGGGCTATCGCTTTCGACGAGAACTTTGAAAAACCGGAAGAGGTGGAGTTCCATCATTTCTCCCGTGTGCCGAACGACACGCAAAGTTTGAGCAACAATGACGTGCATTGGATTATCCCCACTCAAAATAAGGAACTTTATCTGGGAACATTCGGCGGCGGTCTCAACAAGCTGGTATCTATCGACAAAGACGGTCATGCTAAATTCGAGTCCTATTCGGTGCAGGATGGGCTTTCTTCGGATATTTTGCTTTCCATCCGCAAGGACCATAAACGGAATCTATGGATCAGTACGGAGAACGGGCTTTGCAAGTTCAGTCCGTCGGAAGAACGCTTCGAGAGTTTTGATGAACGCAGCATTACTTTTCCGGTGCGTTTCAGTGAGGCGGCCTCTACGCTGACTGCCAAAGGAAGTATGCTTTTCGGCGCCAGTGGCGGTGTCTTTATTTTCAATCCGGATTCTATCCACAAAAGCAGCTATGTTCCGTCTATCGTATTCTCCAAGTTGACGGTAGCCAATGAAGACGTCGTACCCGGAGACGGCTCGTTGCTGAAAGTGGATATTGATGATACAGACCGGTTAGTGCTTTCGCATGACGAGAACATCTTTTCCATTCATTTTGCGGCATTGGACTACACCAATCCGCAGAATGTGCAGTATTCATATATACTGGACGGTTTTGAAAAGCAGTGGACGTTTGCCGACAAGCAGCGGAGTGTGACTTATACGAATCTTCCGAAAGGGAAATATGTGCTCCGTGTCCGTTCTACCAACAGCGACGGGGTGTGGGTGGAGAACGAACGTGCGTTGGATATAGTGATTCTTCCTTCATTTTGGGAGACTCCTGTGGCGTATGTGATGTATGTACTCTTTGTTTTGATTATTATCCTCGTGGCTGTTTATATTCTGTTCACGATCTATCGGTTGAAGCATGAGGTATCGGTAGAGCAGCAGATCTCGGATATTAAGTTGCGCTTCTTTACGAATATTTCCCACGAACTGCGTACGCCGCTTACGTTGATAGCCGGACCGGTGGAGCAGGTGCTGAAGAATGATAAGTTGTCGGCCGACGCACGGGAGCAGTTGGTGGTGGTAGAAAGGAATACCAGTCGGATGCTTCGTCTCGTCAATCAGATATTGGACTTCCGCAAGATTCAGAACAAGAAGATGAAGATGCAGGTGCAGCGTGTGGATGTCGTGCTGTTCGTCCGTAAGGTGATGGATAACTTCGAGGCTGTCGCCGAAGAGCACCGGATTGATTTCTTGTTTGAGACGGAAAAGGAACATCTTTATCTTTGGGTGGATGCGGATAAGCTGGAGAAGATTGTGTTTAACTTGCTTTCCAATGCTTTTAAATATACGCCGAACGGGAAGATGATTACGATTTTTATCCGTGAGGATGAAGAAATCGTTTCCATCGGTGTACAGGATCAAGGTATCGGTATAGCCGAGAACAAGAAGAAATCGCTGTTTGTCCGTTTTGAGAATCTGGTGGATAAGAATCTTTTCAATCAGGCGAGCACGGGTATCGGGCTCTCGCTGGTGAAGGAACTCGTAGAGATGCATCAGGCTACTATCAGTGTTGATAGCCGTTTGGGAGAGGGCAGTTGTTTCAAAGTGGATTTCCTGAAAGGGAAAGAACATTACGATAAAGAGGTTGAGTTTATCCTCGAAGATACTGACGCTCCGATGGAAATGGGGCAGGTGGTGGATTTGGCAAATTCCTCCATTCAGTCCGAAAGGTTGGTTGCGGACGCGGAGGAGGTGGGGACCGCTTCTTCTGTGGTAGAAGAACAGGAAACGGAAGAGGGAAACGCTAAGGAACTGATGTTATTAGTGGAGGATAATCAAGAGTTGCGGGTATTTTTGCGTAGCATATTCGCTTCGAATTATCGGGTGGTGGAGGCTGCCGATGGTATGGAAGGATGGAGCAAGGCGTTGAAGTACGTACCGGATATTATTATCAGCGATGTCATGATGCCGGAGAAGAATGGTATCGAGATGACACGTGAACTCCGGGCGGATATGACGACCAGCCATATACCTATTATCTTGTTGACGGCCAAGACTACGATCGAGAGTAAACTGGAGGGGTTGGAATATGGCGCGGATGATTACATAACGAAGCCTTTCAGTGCGACTTATTTGCAGGCGCGTGTGGAGAACTTGTTGTCGCAGCGAAAGAAGTTGCAGAGTTTCTATCGGGAGAATTTGCTGAATATAACGGTTGCGGACTCGAACGGTAGTTTGTCCGGTGTATCCACAACGTCCGAAATGGCTGTCGGGGGGATCTCTGAAGCACAGAAGAACGATGTGGACGGACAGGTGCCGGAGGTTCCGGTGATGTCTCCCAACGATCGTAAGTTTATGGATAAGTTGGTCGAACTGATGGAAAAGAATATGGATAACGGAGAGTTGGTTGTCGACGATCTGGTCAGTGAACTGGCAGTCAGCCGTTCGGTATTCTTTAAGAAACTGAAGACCTTGACAGGACTGGCGCCTATTGAGTTTATAAAGGAGATGCGTATGAAGCGTGCCGTACAGTTGATAGAGACGGGTGAGTTTAATATGACGCAGATTTCGTATATGGTGGGTATTAATGATCCGCGATATTTCAGCAAGTGTTTCAAAGCGCAAGTGGGGATGACACCGACTGAATATAGAGATAAGAAACTGGGAAAATAGGATTTGTTTAAATGCGGATTAACGTGAATTTTCGCAAAGATAAACTCTTTATCTGGAGTCTGATCTGCGAAAATCCGCGTTAATCCTGCGTTTTATCCGATTGTGGTATCGCAGAATTTACTTTTGAGGAAACAAGTGATTGACCAGGCTGTTCATGTAAACTTCCAGATTGGTGTATTCTTTGCTAAGTCCATAAACCGCCCCGTCAGCAGGATCATTCGGATTCAATCCGTTCTTTTTCTCCCATTCGTCAGGCATACCGTCACCGTCTGTGTCGGCAGGTGCGGCGGTTGTTTTATATTCTGGCCATCCGCCTACATCTTTCGGTTGGTCGATCATTCCGTTAGTGCTGCCATGAGAACCTTCGTAAGTATACTTCCCTTTCTTTGTTTCTTCCACGATGCGTTGGTCTACCGCGTCACGGTGATAAGAAGCTCCGACATATTCGAGAACATCTTTGTACGCTTTCTTGGCAGGTTGCAATGAGGTGCGTTCGGCTATATCGAATATTTTGGAAGAGAGAACCTCGTCTTCGGGTGCGAATTCCTTTTTGATAACCAGTCCGTAAGCATTGTCTCGGTTCACTTTGTAGAGAGCTTCCTTTTGTTTGTCTGTCAGGCTGGAGCAGGTAGGATCCATATAGTTGCCGTCAAAATAGAACACTCCGTGAACTCCGGCTTTATTATTGTTCTTTCCGTCATCGGCGTATGCGGTGAACAGGCGTTTGTAAGAACCTTTGGTGGCGCTGAAAGGACCCGGCTTGTAGTAGTTGTTGATGAAGTTGTACGAACCGCCTTCTCCCGCGTATGCTCCGTCACTGCCGTAATTGTATATCACGTTATTGAACAGGTCTACCTTTTCTTCTTCCGGCTTGCCGGTATAGCGGCTTCCGCAGAGTCGCGGTGTGCGGTTGGTGTGGTGTGCCAGCAGATTGTGGTGGAAAGAAGCTCCTTGACCGCCCCATATACCTCCGTAGCCGTGTGCTCCTTTTTCATGAATGGAGTTGGCAAGGCTTTCGCTGATGATACACCATTGGAGGGTGAAGTTGCGGTTGTCATAGAATGTGGCGCATTCGTCCGTGCTCCAACTCATGGAGCAGTGGTCGATGATGATATTCTGATGCGCTTTCGTTCCGTTCATGGCATCATCGCCTTTTTGCTTGATGTCAACTCCCATACGTGAACGGATAAAACGGACAATCACGTTGTCCGCTTGGATGGAGAATGTGTAGTTCTTCAGACATATACCATCGCCCGGTGCTGTCTGGCCTGCAATAGTTAGGTCTCCGTTATTCACTTTCAATGATTTCTGGAGTTCAATGATCCCGCTGACCGCGAAAACAATAGTACGCGGACCTTTTTGATTGATAGCCCAGCGGAGTGTTCCCTTCGAACCGTTGTCGGCTAAGGAGGTGACGGTGTAGACTGCGCCACCAGCACCGCCTGTGGTGTATTTACCGGCTCCATCGGCTCCGGGAAAGGCGGGGACTTTGGAGCGGTCGGGAATTGGATAGCCCTTTAATTGTGCATTGAGAGAGCAAGGCAGCATCAACAGAGCGCACATAACTCCAAAAAAAACATTTTTCATGTTATGGTAATGTTAGTTGTTTGTAGGTGTATTTACCTTCTTTTACTTCACTTATGATACGTGTATTTATTTTATCACGAACGTTACGTTATCTTTCACATAACAAAAAAACGGTGGAGGAAGTGCTGGCATTGTAGGCATTCACAGTGTATACCTCCACCCTCTTTAATTGTTATTCTATTACAGTTCCGCCTTCTTGGCATTGATCCATAATTTCCTTAACCAGGCTATTCATATACATTTCAAGATTAGAATATTTTCCGTGTACATCGATAGTACGCATATTGCCGTCTAATGCATAATCCGGGTTTAATCCGTGAGCAATTTCCCAATTATCGGGAATCCCGTCACCATCCGAATCTGTGATATCTCTTTTGAGGTCTTTGGGCAGCTCCGGATAGGGGTTGCCATCCCAGAACTGAATGGGATCGTTAATATAACCGGGCTTATTATCGGTCGGTTTTCCATTGCTGTCGGTTTCGGAAGTCTGGGTTGCTTTGCCTTCTTTGACATCATTGATGATCAGTAAGTCTACTGCATCACGATAATTGCAGGCCCCTACATACTCCAACACTTTTTGGTACGCTTCTTCCGCGGAATGGGTAGTGACTCCATTGGACTTGGTGACAGGAGTATCTTTTTTGATATCTTCCATAACTTTCTCATTCCACAGATAATCATTTTCCAGACTGGATGTTTGTTGTGCATATACACCATCTGTCCAATTGTCAGTGGTGACTTCCTCATTTCCATCCATGTAATTGCCTTCAATAAAGAAAGTGCCCCAAGTCTGTTTGTAAGGTTCGAATCCTGCTCCATTGTCGTAGGCTTGGTTGTATATACCTACCTTGGCAATACGGTATTGCACTTTTTCTGAGGCTTGACGGGTAGCAGGTCCCGGTTTGTAATAGTTGTTTACGATGTTTACATTTTGAGCTTCACCTCCATAGCAGCCTTCACCGGCCCAATTATAAAATACGTTATTGCGTATATCTACTTTTTCACCTAAGTCTAGAGTGGTAGGACGCGGGCCGAGACGGGGTACACGACTTTCACAATGAGCAATCATATTGTGATGGTAAGAAGCAAAATGGCCACCCCAGTTACCTCCGAAACCATGTGTCTTCGTTCCACTTTCTGATGTTTGTTTGCCGGGAGTTACACGTAATGCTTGCGCAGCCAGACACCATTGTACGGTAGAGTTTTCCATACCATAGACAGAGAGGCATTCGTCGGTACACCAGCTGGTAGAACAGTGGTCTACAATGACATTTGCTTTGTCTGAACCTCCCAGACCATCACTCTCGATATTTACATTTCCCGGACGGAAACGTAAAAAGCGAATAATTACTTGATTGGAGTTGATAGTAAACGGATAACCTGCTATACAAATACCACCCGGAGAAGTTTGTCCGGCAATTGTCAAGTAATCATTAGTTGTTTTTAATTCGGAACTCAAATAAATCGTACCTGCCACATCGAATACAATTGTTCTTTTCTCCTTTTGAGTAACTGCCCAACGAAAAGAACCTTCTGTATTGTTGTCCTCTAAAGTTGTCACATGATAAACTTTTCCATCACGGCCTCCTACTGTATTCTTTCCGTGTCCTTCTGCGCCGGGAAATGCCAGTAGTTCTCCATAATCTAATTGTGTAATCTGATCTTGTTCTACTTCTCCCGGTAATAATGGGAGAGTATCATTTGTCATTTGAGGATCTATATCAGCACAAGCTGCAGTCGTGGTTATCCCGATAGCCAAACTGTAAACTAAAAATAAACTATGTTTCATAATAATCTTTGGTTATAATATTATTTTATTTATTCCAGCGTGGATCTCCATAAGCTTTATATTCTGAAGACTGGATAGTGAAATCTCCTTCTGCCGCATTGACAAAGAGGTCTGTAGAATTAATAGGTATGGAGGTTCCCCATGTGTAGGAGCCGAATTTACAATCGCTGGTAGTGTATGTATCATTGGATGTCAGTGTCGGACCCTCATAGCCTTTATTTGTATCTGCTTTTCCTACAATTGTATTACTGATGGTGATAGTACCTTTCTTCTCTTTATTATTGTCGATGACAGTTTTATTAGCTAAACCATAGAAAGTACATTGATTAATAACCACATTAGGCTCTTGTAAAATACGTATAAGTTGAGCACCAATGGTATTGATGGTTGACTTTTCAAACTTTATTGCTCCCAACGTCAGTGTGTAATATTTTGCATCTTCCGGTTTTTTGGATAAATCTTCATAGGTGTTAACAACTCCATAATTACCAATATTTTGAATAATAGAATTATTGAATGTAATATTTCCTATTGTGGCAGCTAGTCCACCATTGGATTCTAGTTTCTGTGCACGGAATACACCACGTAGTTTACTAATTGTACATTTCTCAAATGTGAGTTTTTGTATCGTACACTTTTGGTCAATGTTTACGACATATCCATTGGAACTGTCTTCATTTGTTAATTTCAGATTGTAGAACTCCATATTCGCTAATAATGCGCCTGTTTCTACTGAAATACCACTTGTTTTAATTGTTGGAGGGGTATTCATGTTATCAGAGAAACATATTAAAGAGGTGATGTTTTTAGAAATTGTTATCGTTTTGTCTAATTCGATGACACTTCCGTCATTAATTTTAAGAGCTACCTCACCGCTTCCTGTAGATAATGCTGTCTCAAGTTCACTTCCACTGGATATAAGGGTAAAGTTTGCAGGAAGTCCCTTGATTGTAGTAAATGTGCAATAACCAATAACAGCCCCTTTTCGTATGACAGAGAATGTATAAGTTGTATTATCTTTCAGATTGGATGCTGCGAATGTTGTAGTTGCCGATGAATCAAATTGAATTGCTCCGTCTTTAGTAGGTGCTTCTCCTTCTATTAATGTATAACTATCTGCTGCTTCATCCCATGTGAATTTTGCGGAATTAGAAGTTATCTTACTTACCGCTACTTCTATCATATCTCCCATGGCGGTAGTTACTTTTATTGTTCCTCTTTTGATTTCACCGTTCAATAATTCAATGGTATAATCTGTCAGACTCGTTAAATCGGTGAAAGTATAAGCAGCCGCTTTTTGTGCAGTAGCATCTAATTGGATCGTTTCATCATATAACTTATCTGTTGTATAGATGCGTAATGCCGTAACCTTGCATCCTTCCATCCAGGAGATATGAATCGAATTTTTTGTAATGTCACCATTTTCTTCAGAGGGTTCATACAACAATTGTTCTTTGACCGTTTTATATGTCTTTTCAGCATATACCCAATTAGACTCTATACCTTGACCTATTGCTTTAATACGAGCATAATAACTAGTTTCCGGAAGTAATTCTTTGATAATGTAAGGGCTGGATGTGATTTTGTCATTTCCATTTCCAAATACCAGACTACCTTCTGCTGTTCCCATTTCTATGTCATCCGATAAAGGAGAAGTGCTGATTTCCAGAATATAAGATTTTGCGTCTTTTACACCCTTCCAGGTTACTTCAAACTGAGCAATATTCTCATCCGGAGTTATGCTGAAATTTTTATCTTTAGGACCAAACAGACGATTGGCTGTGACGGTGTCCCAATCATTACCGTCCACGCAGGAGGTAATGCCTAAAATTGAGAAGGACAAGAAAGTCCCTAAGGTAATTATATATTTAAAGTTCTTCATAATTTCTTTCCTTTTTCATGTTTAATTAGAATAACCATAAGAGTTGTGCAGCTTACCATTGGAGGTGGAAATTGTAGTGGAAGCAATGGGTAATAAATAACGGTTACATACAGGTGTGTTCAGGCCACTGGAGATAGATTTTAAATTAGTCTCTGTTTGAGTGGTATTCACTTTACCGAAAGCATCTTTATTACCTTCATATGCTTTTTGCTCATCTTTACTGAGTGTACGATCCCATGTGATGGAGGTCATATCGATTTCCTTATATTGCTTCGTACTGTTTTTCTTATAATTGAAATAAACCTTTTCAGGCCACCCGCCTTCGGCAGCTGTTCCTACTTTAGCTAAGTATTCTTTTTTGAATTCATCTATTTTTTTGCTAAGCAGATTCCAACGGATTAATTCGAATTTGCGTACTCCTTCTCCGGCTAGTTCCCAAGCATTTTCTTGTACAATGGCTTCAAAGAATCCCTTATCAGCTATTAATTGATCCAATTGTTGTTTAGCCTGAGCTTGGTTGGTGAAAGCTCTTTGATGTACTTGCAATAAAGCGTCATAAGCTGATATAGTGCATGCTTTACCTGATAAATCAGTTCCGTAACTATTTTGGGTATGTAGGTCCGAAACTACTTCAGCATACATCAGGAGCACTTGTGGGTAACGCATCTTTACTACGTTGATGCCTGAACATATTTTAGCCTTCTCATCACCAGCCAGTACTGCTGCCAGCCATGTAGCATTTCCTGCCATCTTACGATAGTCCCATTTGCCACAGTATATTTCGAAAGGTTTGTTTCCTAATAATTCTTCTGCATATCCGTTCTTTGTTTGTAACTGTGTATTGGCACAAGTCAGATCACGACGGGTATCCTGTGGATCAAATGAATAAAAGAAAGGGGCTGTGAGTTTTAATGTACCGGTAGAATTACCTTTCTTTCCATAATCGGGAGTAGGACCGCTGACACGGAATCCTACAGTGTAACCTAATTCACCGCTTTTGTTTATTCCCATCGGTATCTCGAACAGGTTTTCGGGGGTATTGGTTTGTAACTCTCCGATATTCATTGCTAGCCAATACTCGGCCGGAGTGGCTGTTAACGCATGCTTATTACTATTGATAATGGTAGATAAATGTTTCTCTGCCAATTCGTACATTTTTACACGAGTTTCTTCGTCACAACGTTGGGTAGGATAATTTTCATCAGAGTTTTCTTCGGCTGTCTTATATCCCTCTTTAGCTGTTTCGCGTATGAACCAACCGGCACGTGTAAGAGCTATATTGGCGAGTAAAGCATGGGCATAGCCGCGTGTGATATGCTCTGTTGTCTGTTCAGAACCGGCCCATGGAAGGTTAGGTATCGATTCTTCCAAATCGTTGATTAGGTTATCCATGATCTCATCACGGTCTGTTTTCTCCAGATAAGCGTTGCTTAAGTCGGATTGTGAGGTTTCCACTTTGAATGGAACATCACCAAATAAACGTATCAGATCTAGATAAAGCATTGCTCTGAGAGTTTTAGCTTCAGCCTTATAGCGTAACATATTTTCTCTGTATTCATTTCCTTCTGCCAACAAGGAACTGTTATCTATACCGGCAACAACCAAGTTTGCATCTTCTATAACACCATACATTGCATCCCATATTGTAGCTAAATCTCCCCAACCAGGTGCGGCGTTATAATTCATACACCCCCTTTGGTGACCAGAGTTTGTGGCATTGCTGCCTAGACCGTCAATAAGTTCACAATCTGTATTCAATCCGGCAACAATAGGCATAAATTGAGAGTATGTCTTGTCTTGTGTCAGACCTCCATACACTTTGTTTAAAGCTAATTGTGTGTAATATTCATTGTCGAATACTACTTTATCGCTCATCTCAGAAGGAGAATCCTGATCTAAGAAATCGGAGCATGCGGTTGATGAAATTAAACCGATAGTCAGAAATAAAGTTCTATATATAAATTTCATAAGTTCAAGCGTTTTTATTAGAAAGTTACGTTAATACCACCTACGAATGTACGGCTTTTAGGATATGCGGCATAATCAATACCTGGATTCATGGCATTCTTCTTACTCATTGTATCGACTTCCGGGTCGGAACCGCTATAGTTGGTCCAGCAGTACAAGTTATATCCTGTCAAGTAAACTCTTACGTTTTCTAAGAACACTTTCTTTACCCAGGATTTAGGAAGGGTATAGCCGATTGTTATGTTGTTGACACGTAAGAACGAGGCATCTTCTACAGCGTAATCATATAAGCGAATCGTAGTAACTGATCCCGGATGGTAGATTTGGGCATTCCGGTTTAACTCATTCAATCGTAAACCTGCGGTCATCATATCACCATAAGCTTCTTTGACCGCAGTGGTTTCAGAAGACAGATTCAGACCTGTGGCAGGGTCGATCCATGTATAACGATTGCCTAATGCGAAATCATTATTCAGGTTATAGCCGTTCTTTGAGCCTGTACGGAAAGAGGAAAGCAATTTTGTTCCGTTGACGATAACGTTACCCACTGAGTAATTGAAGAATAAATTGAAATCAAAGTTGCCGACATGACCGTTCAAACCAAAACCACCGGTGACAGGAGCAATAGTATTGCCCAAACGCTCTTTGATAGGATCACCATTCTCATCACATTTTAATTTGAGTCCTCCCGGATAATAGGCACCTCCTGTGACGGTAGCACTGTTGTCTTTGAGTCCTTCACGTGTGGTCCACCCACCGCTTTGCCATACTAATTCTCCGCTTGGATTTGTTTTGGGGTCATATACGGTGTAGAAACCATTGGCTCTATATCCCCAAATCTCACCTAAACGTCCGCCTTCTTCTACCCGGAAGTTTTCATATTGGGAAATATTGCTGCCTACCCATTTGTAGTCTTGCCATGGGCTGTCTGTATTTAACTCATCAATATGACTGCGATTATATGCTAGATTCAAGTTAAAATTCAGACCGAATTTTTTTGTATCGATCAATACTGTGTTAATAGTAAATTCGACACCTTTATTAGATGTTTTACCGAAGTTCTGGTATTGATATTTGTAACCTGTGCTAGACGGTATTTCCGTTTGCATAAGCAAATCTTTGGTTGTATTCCAATAGAGGTCGATAGTACCTGAAATACGGTTGTTCCAAAATCCATAATCGATACCGAAGTTACGCGTCAGGGTTGTTTCCCACTTTAAGTCGGGGTTATATAAGTTAGTACCGCGTTCCAGCATGGTAGCAATCGTTTCATTGAAAAATGGTGCACGTGCTGTATTGTCAGATAAGGAGAATGTAGTAGCCAGTAAGCCGGATTTGATACGGTTATTACCGGCAGAACCAAAGCTTAGACGTAATTTCAGAGAAGACAACCATTCTTTTGTGTTGTTCATGAAAGCTTCGTCAGAAACTCGCCATGCGAATGCTGCGGAAGGGAATATGCCCCATTGGTTACCTTTGCCGAATTTGCTGGAACCATCACTACGCATTGTAACAGTTAACAAATATTTGTCCATCATAGTGTAGTTGACACGTCCGAAGAAAGATAGCATATTTTCTTTGGCGCCAATAGTAGATTGGTTGGCTAGTGCTGTTCCGGCTCCCATATTGGCTCTCATATCGTCGAATCCCATTGAAGTAGGAAAAGCAACGGATACATTTTCGATAGATTTTTTTTGGCTGCTGCTTACTTCATGACCAATGAGAATATTTAATCTGTCACGACCGTTAAACAGTTTTTTGTTTTCATAAGTCAGTGTGTTGGCATTACGCCAATTTTTGGTTGTTTCTCTTAATAAATAAGCCTGTGGGCGTCCGTTATAACCATATTTAGAGTTGGATACGGCATCTGTACTCCAATATTGTTCGGTATCGTCGTATTTCCATCCGTAACCGAATTCAGAACGGAAAGTGAAATTTTTAAAAGGCTTCCAATTTAATCCGATATTGTAGTTTTGGTTGAAAGTGGAGCGGACTTTATCTGTTGCTACCAAACGTTCCAATGGGGTAGCGCCGGAAGAATTATTTTCTTCATCTTCTAATTCACTGCTCAGCGGATCGACAGGCTTGTATGTGATAGCATTGGCTACTGTTGAGTTGGCAGCATTGGTATCATTTGTGTCTGCACCACCACTCAGACCGTTGATTGAAGAATAAGTCAGACGGGCGTTGAAGTCTAAAGTCATCCATTTATTCAATTCTGCATTGATTTTGGCATTTACATTATCTTTATTGAATCCGGAACCGAGCATGATACTTTTTTCTTCATTATGAGCATAACTGACGCTATATTTAATCTGTTTGCTGCCACCACTTACGTTTATATTGTATTGTTGCTGGTTACCTGTACGTCCGAACATCTCGTCTTGATAATCTGTTCCTTCTGCGGATTTCCAGAGATCCATATCCGAATAATTACCAAAATCATCCGATGTGTTGAATTCTGTCTGGTAAGCAACGTAATCATAAGGACTTAATACTTTGGTTAATTTTGCAACCTTTTTTATACCAAAAGATGCATTGAAGTCCACCTGTGTTTTACCTTCTTTGCCGCTTTTAGTTGTGACAATAATTACACCATTTGCACCACGTGCACCATAAATAGCCGTAGAGGATGCATCTTTTAATACATCAATACTTTGGATCTCTGATGGTGCAATATCGCTTATACTTGAAACCGGAAATCCATCGACTATATAAAGAGGTGAATTGTCCTGTGATAGAGAACCACCTCCACGTACCCGGATTTTTATGTCTGCATCGGGAGAACCTTCTGTAGTCGTAATATTAACACCGGCAAGCTTTCCTGTAAGGGCTTCGGTTGCGCTTGATACAGGAACTACAGTTAAATCTTTGGAGTTGACAGAAGCTACGGACCCTGTTAAGTCTCTTTTATTTACCGTTCCATAACCGATAACTACAACTTCATCCAAAGCTTGTGAGTCATCTTTCATTGTTACATTGATGGATTTTCTGTCTTGAAGGGCGATTTCTTGTGTTTTCATACCTATGTATGAAATCACTAGTGTCTTTTTACCATCCACTTTAATCGAAAAGTTACCATCCAAATCTGTAATCGTACCGTTGGTCGTATTACCTTTTTCTACAACGGATGCTCCGATAATTGGTTCTCCGTTTGTGTCTTTCACATTACCTTTTACGGTAATCGTTTGCGCAGATACGCTGAGCGATATTGCTGAAAATAGTATTAGCAATAAGGAGCGCATGTTTTTCACTTTGTTAGACATTCTTCGCATATTTATTAATTAATGGTTATTTGTTTAAATCTATATCAACTGTTTTTTAGTTAATTCATCGCTACAAAAGTATATTAATGTAAACATAGATATGTGCAATAATTGTTTTTCACCTTGTATTTTTTGTTATTTAGCTATTGTCTGGTGGATTATTTGCTATTGGAAGGTTATAATATCAATCGATTTATCATCAAATGTTGGGAGAAGAGTAATAAAACTGTTATTGATGAATTAAAAAATCCTCTCCATATTCTTATTTGGAATATAGAGAGGATAATTTTATTGACGAGAGTTGCATGGGGTATGGTGAGATGAAATCATAATTGGGGAATAAATTGCACAAGACTTTCACAAGTATCCTCCCGTCAATGCCTAAAATCATGGCAAAACTAATTAAATACTTTTTTGAATCGCAATATTTATTAATTTATCTTATGGTAATTATGAAATATTTAATATATTGAAGATATTTTGCACTAACTTTCTGTAACTCACTGATTTTTCTTATGTTTGCCGATTAAATACTAAAAGAAGGGAATAAATATGTCCACACCTATATTATATAATGACTTTCCAACGTTTTTAAGGAAATACTTTTCTTATAAAGTACAGAAGATATCATTGAATGCCGGGTTCACGTGTCCTAACCGGGATGGAACGAAAGGGTGGGGAGGCTGTACATATTGTAACAATCAAACTTTTAATCCCGATTACTGTCGGACGGAGAAGTCCATTACTACTCAGTTGCAGGAAGGAAAATACTTTTTTGCACACAAATATCCGGAGATGAAGTATTTAGCCTATTTTCAAGCATACACAAATACGTATGCGGAGTTGGAGGGGCTAAAACGCAAATATGAAGAAGCTCTAAAGGTTGACGGTGTTGTAGGGCTAGTGATTGGAACCCGACCGGATTGTATGCCGGAAGGACTGTTGCATTATCTGGAAGAACTGAATAAACATACTTTCCTCATGGTAGAATATGGTATAGAAAGTACTTGTGATAAAACTTTGCAACGTATCAACCGTGGGCATACGTATGCGGAAACAGTGGAGGCTGTAGAACGAACGGCTGCCTGTGGTATTCTGACAGGTGGGCATATTATTCTTGGACTTCCGGGAGAAACGCGTGAAACGATGGTGGAGCAAGCCGGAATCCTTTCCCAATTGCCTCTATCTACCCTTAAAATTCATCAGTTACAGTTAATTCGGGGTACTCGAATGGCGCATGAGTACGCTGAAGCTCCGAACGATTTCCATCTGTTTACGGAAGTGGACGAATACATTGATCTGGTAATCGATTATATAGAACACCTCCGACCTGATATGGTGGTGGAACGTTTTGTTTCTCAATCTCCTAAAGAATTATTAATAGCACCGGATTGGGGATTGAAAAATTATGAATTTGTGGCACGTTTACAAAAAAGAATGAAAGAAAGAGGTGCTTATCAAGGCAAGAAGTATAAGGATTCGGAAAAAAGGATTATTTTTGCAGATGATAAGTTTACCACTTAATAACTGAAGAATGGAACATAAAACAAGAATTAAAGGAAATGTCCACTATGTGGGAGTAAATGACCGTAACAAACACCGGTTTGAAGCGATGTGGCCATTGCCCTATGGAGTTTCATATAACTCTTATCTGATTGATGATGAAATGGTGGCATTGGTGGATACGGTAGATATCTGTTATTTTGAAGTCTACTTGCGTAAAATAAAGCAGGTGATTGGCGAACGTCCCATCAATTATTTGATTATAAATCACATGGAACCGGATCATTCCGGCTCTATCCGATTGATAAAGCAACATTACCCGGAAATTATTATTGTGGGTAATAAGCAGACCTTTGGTATGATTGAAGGCTTCTACGGAGTGACTGGCGAACAGTATCTGGTGAAGGATGGGGATTTCTTAGCTTTAGGACATCACAAACTGCGATTTTATATGACTCCGATGGTGCATTGGCCTGAAACGATGATGACCTTTGATGAAACGGAAGGAATTCTTTTCTCCGGTGACGGATTCGGCTGCTTTGGTACATTGGATGGCGGTTTTCTGGATACTGGCATGAATGTAGACAGATATTGGGGAGAAATGGTACGTTATTATTCAAATATTGTCGGTAAGTATGGAAGCCCTGTACAAAAGGCTTTGCAAAAACTGGGCGGACTTCCTATTTCTGCTATCTGCTCTACTCACGGACCCGTATGGACCGAGAATATTGCCAAAGTGATTGGTGTCTATGACAGACTGAGCCGTTATGATGCGGATGAAGGTGTGGTGATTGTGTACGGAAGTATGTATGGAAATACGGAACAAATGGCTGAGGCTATCGCTGCAGAGCTTTCGGCACAAGGAATCAAAAATATAGTCATGCACAATGTGACGAAGAGCCATCCTTCTTATATCATAGCAGATATTTTCCGTTATAAAGGATTAATCATCGGTTCGCCTACTTACAGCAATCAGCTATTCCCCGAAGTAGATGCGTTGCTTTCAAAGATTCTGTTGCGTGAGGTGAAAGGTCGCTATTTAGGTTACTTCGGTTCCTTTACATGGGCAGGTGCTGCTGTGAAACGCCTGGCTGAATTTGCTGAAAAGAGCAAATTCGAGTTAGTGGGCGATCCTGTGGAGATGAAGCAGGCGATGAGGGATATCACTTATACTCAGTGTGAAAATCTGGCACGAGCAATGGCGGACCGCTTGAAGAAAGACCGATAAAACAGTGAATGAGATATTATTTATTAACTAACCTATAAAACAATCGACTTATGAGATTAATTATTCAACCGGACTATCAGTCTGTGTCTCAGTGGGCTGCACATTATGTTGCTGCAAAAATAAAAGCTGCTAATCCAACTCCTGAAAAACCATTTGTATTAGGATGTCCTACCGGTTCTTCCCCACTTGGAATGTATAAGGCTTTGATCGACCTGAATAAGAAGGGCATTGTTTCTTTCCAGAATGTCGTAACGTTCAATATGGATGAGTATGTAGGTTTACCGAAGGAACATCCGGAAAGCTACTATTCTTTTATGTGGAATAACTTCTTCAGCCATATTGACATTAAACCGGAGAATACAAATATTTTGAACGGTAACGCTCCTGATTTGGATGCGGAATGTACACGTTATGAAGAGAAGATTAAATCATACGGTGGCATAGACCTGTTTATGGGTGGTATCGGTCCTGACGGGCATATTGCTTTTAACGAACCGGGATCCTCACTGACTTCACGCACTCGTCAGAAAACATTGACAATGGATACAATTATCGCTAACTCCCGTTTCTTTGACAATGATATCAATAAAGTGCCTAAGACTTCATTGACAGTGGGAGTCGGTACTGTGCTTTCCGCAAAGGAAGTGATGATTATCGTTAATGGCCATAACAAGGCACGTGCTTTGTATCATGCGGTAGAAGGAGCTATCACTCAGATGTGGACTATCAGTGCTCTGCAGATGCACGAAAAGGGTATCATCGTGTGTGACGATGCTGCTACGGTAGAACTGAAAGTAGGTACCTATCGTTACTTTAAAGACATTGAATCCGCTCATCTGGATCCGGAGTCTTTGATTAAGTAAGAAGTGGAATATACTCTATAAAAACGGGCTGCAATCAATTCAACGTTGATGCAGCCCGTTTTCTATATGAACAATCAGAGTATGAACAATTATAAATGGTTCAATTCTCCTCCAGCCAGCCTTTTCCCTGACGCACGATTTCCGGTTCGTTTTCTGTGCATTTTACGACAGTTGACGGCTCTATGCCTCCGATACCTCCATCAATAACAAGATCCACGATATCTCCGAACTTTTCGTCTATAAGTTCCGGATCGGTCATATACTCCAGCTCCTCGTTTTCCTCATGAGGCAGGGTGGTAGTCATGATGGGAGCGTCCAGCAGCCGTGCTATCTCTCGGATAATATGATTGTCCGGCATACGGATACCTACTTCTTTTCGGTTACGGAAAATCTTAGGCAACCGGTTTGTTCCGTTCAGAATAAAGGTGAATGGTCCCGGAAGGTTATGCTTCATAAGCTTAAATACATTATTGTCGACTTTGGCATATTCGCTGATACTGCTCAGGTCATAGCAGATAATTGACAAATTATTCTTGCGCGGATCTATCTCCTTAATACGACATATCCGTTCTATCGCACGTTCTTTCAAACCATGACAACCGATAGCATACATCGTGTCGGTGGGATAGATGATAAGTCCGCCATCATTCAGGATATCAATGATTCGTTGTAAATCCTGCGGGTTATTATTTTTATCATATAGCTTCAGAAGCATAACCTTTTTCTCCTTTTTTATTTGAGTTTCTTCTTTAAGAAATCCAGTGCTTTCTCTGCCGCCTTTTCCGTCACTTTCTGCTTGACAGAATCTTTATTGGCGGTAGCGGCTGAATCCAGACCTAGTTTTTGTCCCAGTTTGCTGATAGCCTCGTCGGCTACGGCCTCAACAGCCTGACTTGCCATGCTCTTTGTATCAACACTGACTTTAGGAGAGGTAAACGAGCCTCCGATCTTCAAGTCGAGGGTCATCAGTTTGGAAATGTTACCGGCAGAAGCGGGCAGCTTGATCTTTCCTGTATAATCGATGGTTTGGTCGAGCCCTGTACTACCTGAAAGATTCAAGTTGTAATCACCCATCTTGATATCAAACGGTTTTGTTTCCACACGTCCGTCTTTGATAGTGAAATCCAGCGTCATATCTTTCACTTTCATTTCCTTCAGGCTCGGCTGCTTCACAGCATCGGCAATCTGGTCAATCGCTTTTACTCCACTCAGACTGAGATCACGGGTGGAGAGACTGCCGTCCCCTTGCATTGTGTCCAATACAGGGCTCATAGTTGCGTCCAGATCAGTCAATACATTGATACTGCCGGAGAAATTACCTTTCAGGTTTTCAAAGATAGGAGCCATCTTCTGTACCATATCCAGTTCTTTGTAAGCCTGTGCGAAAACGATATTCGACAGTTTGAATCCGGCTTTCATCTCCGGTTTCTTCACGTTGGCGGTAGAATAATATCCATTCATTACTACATTTCCTCCCATTGTATTCATGGAAAGGTTTTTCATGTCTACCTTACCGTCTTTCACAATGAGTTTGCCATTCATGTTGTTGAAGGCCATCTTATCGAACAATACTTCTTTCAGATTTGCGTCCATTTGGAAGTCAATGTTACGGGGGACTTCAAAGATTCCGGTTGAAGTAGCAACCGAGTCTGTTGTGGCTGTATTCGGTGTTGCGGCTGTTTCTTCGGCAGAATCACCCATGAAATCATTCAAATTAAAATGATTGGAGCGAATGTTCAGATTTCCCTTCAAGGTAGTTCCTTTCAGTACATATCCGATATAGTTCTCGAAGCGGCTATCGGCTGTGATATCATTCTTTCCGATATTGACGGTCGTTTCGCTCAACTGAAGATACTTCGGAGTAAAAGTGAAAAGGGATTTCTGGATTTCTACATCCGGCATATCTTTCATCTGAAGTTTCATGCCTGTCAATCCGATCGTACCGGCAGCCTGTATATGTTCATATTGTTCCTTTTCTATATAAGAAAGACGGCCGGACATCTGCATATCGGCATTGATCGTCCCATTCAGCTCCATATCACCGAGTGGATACACTTGTTTGATCATACCTAAATTAAGGATGCCCTTTGCTTCCGCTTTAAAGTCCGGGTCGCTGATTGGAGTTTTCACGTTGGCAGTCAGACTGAACGGATTTCCTGCCAGACGGAAGCTGAACGGATTGATGGTAACGGTAGTCAAGTCAATATTTCCTCCCGGATTCTGAACATTGGCGCTGATGTTGATTTGATCTACACCAGCCGGCAGAGCCGGATAGCGGAACATGGCATTCTTGACCTGCATATCGATATTGAATGCGGGTACGGTATCTCCCTGCAGAACGCCTTTGGCAGTAGCAGTCAGAGTAGCAGTCCCGTCAGTTTTCAGACTTGAGAACTCAGTAGCATAGATAGCCGGAATCAATGAAAGAATTTCTTTAAACCCGATATCATTCGTATTAAGTTTCAAATCCATGTCAATAGCGGGATCTTGTAGGGCAACCCAGCCGTCAATACCTGCCTGAATGGCATTAAGGCGGATAGTATTATCCTTCAATGTATATTTATTATTGGCTAAGTCGGCGTCTATATCCATTTTAGCGGAAATATTGGCATTTGCCAAGAAAGGAATGCCGTTCATCTTGTAAGTCAAAGATTGGGTTTCCGCTTCCAGTTGCAATGTGGTACGGTCACTTCCCAAATCGCCGGAACAAACGGCATTGAAGTCGCGGATGTCAGCATACATTTTTCCTTGCTGATCGTCATAAACCAAGTTCATGTTTTTGATGACAAACTGTTGTAGCTTCACCTTGAAAGGAGAAGATTCCTCTTCTGCCATAGGTGTTTCCTCTGTTGCTGTGGTGTCCGGCTTCATGATATCCCAGTTCACTTGTCCGTCCGGCAATACAATAGCGTGCAGCCGGGTATCTTCAATGAAGATTTTAGAAATATCATAGCCACTATCTCCGAAAAGTGAGAATAGATTGATAGCTGCGGTAACCTCTCCGGCTTGTACGAGAGTATCGTTAGCGAATTCTCCTGTACCTTTCAGCCAGAAATCTTCGAGTGTGACAGAAGCCTGTGGAAAGTTGCGGAACAGGCTAATGTTAAGTCTCTCAAAATCAAATTGTGCATTAAGCATTTTGTTGCCTTCTGTCTTTACGATATCGGCTATCTTACCTTGGAAGGCGAAAGGGAGAAGGAGCATGAGGATGATAATAACTCCTACAGTGATAGCTGCGATTTTCAAACCTTTTTTCATTTACTTTTATTTTAAGAGTTTGACGAATATACAAGAGACAAAACTAATAAAACTTTTTGATAATAAAGGATAAAAGGAGAGTTTTATGATTTCTTTTTCCTTAGTTCTTCCGCAATTCTCCATTGCAGTGCAGCTTCTCCTTCTTTTCCTGCTTTTATCAGTGCATCTCCGAAAAGTTCGTGCGCGCCTGCGTGTTCCGGTTTCAGACTGGTGGCTTTATCCAAATCGGCAATAGCCCCTTCCGTATTTTCAAGTTTCAGACGGAGTTTTCCCCGGTTATAGACAGCCTTGAAGTTGGCGGGATGGAGGCTTACGGCAGTATTGAAGCAGTTTTCCGCATCAAAATATTCTTTATTATTAAAGAGGGTAATCCCCTTTCGTATCCAGGCGTCCACATAATTGGGATCGAGGCTGAGCGCTTTGTCATAATTGGCAATGGCAGCTCGCGCATCGTGGGCTTGGGTAATACATTCGTTACCCATCAATAAATATTCATGAGCGTATTGCCGCAGACGCTCCTGCTGTTCCTGTAATTGTTCCTTGAGTCTCCTGTTCTGTTCCTTCAGCGTATTGATGATACCCAGTTTGCGACGGATCAGCCGACGGGGAGCAGGCTTTTCTATATCATAACGGGAATGAATAGCACGGAAGAATTGTTCCAGGCATTCCTCCATGTCTCCTTTGTCGAAAGCACGTGCGGCGGCAACATATTGTACGTCGGCCTGTGCTTGTTTCAGAGCCTTTTCAATAGCCTGACGATTATTAAACCGTCCGGCAAAGTTCACAATCTCGGGCCGGACGAAAACATCTGCCCGGCTGATGGGCTTTTTAAGCTGAATCCCCTCCAGAGAAGTGCACCGGCTGAGTGCCACGTATGCTTGCCCTCCGGCAAATACACCACCTGTGAAATCGATGACTACCCGGCTGAAAGTGAGCCCCTGACTCTTATGAACTGTTATCGCCCAAGCCAGCCGAATGGGATATTGAGTAAAGCTGCCCAATACCTCTTCTTCTATTTCTTTGGTCTTTTCATTGTAACGGTAGCGGATGTTCCGCCATGATTCCCGTTTTACATCACATTCTTTTCCGTCATCGGTGATAACGTATATCGTTTCTTCTTCCTCATCAATTCCGGATATGACACCGATCGTTCCATTCACCCATCGGCGGTCGAAATCGTTTTTGATAAAGATAATCTGGGCACCGGGTTTGAGTACAAGTTCTTGCGAGGTAGGCAGGCTGCTTTCGGGAAAGTCTCCTTCGATAACTCCCTCGAAAGTGATTGGATCTCCCGGCAGTTCCGCCAACTTCTTCTCATTGATAGAGTCTACTGTATCCCGTCTTGTGGCAAGAGTGATGTACATATCGGCTTCCGATTCCTCAATCTGGCTCCCGTATCGGGTATTCAGCAGTTGCAGATCGGCTGCTCCGGCCGTATTCGTACGGATATGGTCGAGAACGCTGACAAAAACAGGGTCGGTCTGTCTGTATACTTTCTGAAGCTCGATGGATACCAAGTCTATCTGACCGAATACTCGTGCGGAGAAGAAATAGGGAGTAGGATAGAAGCGGTTCAATATATCCCGTTCATCGTTCTTTACGACCGGTTCTAATTGAAAAACATCACCCACCAATAACAGCTGCTTTCCACCGAAAGGTTCGCGCAAGTTATGAGAATATACACGCAGAATACGGTCGATTGCATCAATAATATCCGCCCGTACCATTGAAATTTCGTCGATAATCACCAGTTCTATCTGTTCCAGTAACTTTCGATGCGGTTTCGTATATTTAAAGAATTCGTGGATGCGTCCCCGTTGGAGACTGAGATTCGGGTCATCCGGCGGCAGTGGATGAAAAGGCAGTTTGAAGAAACTATGCATCGTACTTCCTCCGGCATTGATGGCGGCAATACCTGTCGGAGCAAGTACGACATATTTCTTCTTGGTGTTTTCGCAGACGTAACGCAAGAATGTAGATTTTCCTGTACCCGCCTTTCCGGTTAGAAAAACAGATTGGCGTGTATATTGAATCAGGTTCAAGGCATCTTGAAACTCTGCGTTGTTAGTGTCTACGCTCATGTTGATAAATAGAGTAAATCCCCCTTGTTAAATAATCCCGAAATGTTTCATCGCTTTGCTGATACCATCCTCGTCGATCGGAGCCGTTACGTAATCGGCGGCAGCTTTTACGTCCTTTTCAGCTTGCCCCATAGCCACGCCGATAGCAGCATGACGGAGCATGCTGATGTCGTTTCCCCCATCTCCGAATGCCATCGTGTCTTCCAGTCTGATATCAAAATAACGGATTATTTCGTCTATGCCTTTTTGTTTGGTATCTCCTTTGGCGGTTATATCGGCAAAGGCGGGATACCAGCGGCCTATCTCGCAAGTTGGGATTGACGGGCGGATTTCTCTTTCTTCTTCCTCCGTAATGAAAGGAGTCATTTGTATAATCTCCTTGCCGGTCGCTTCTGCAAAAGAGACGGTCGGGATAACATCCACGTGTAGGAAATCATAAAAAATCTTCTTTACCATCTCGTTGGGCTGGCAAACGGAAATATGATGTTCCTCTACAAAAATGCAGGGTACTCCTTTCTTTTCGCAGAAATCTCCCATTGCTTTTACCTCTTCCTGGGGGATGGCGTTCTTATAAATAACTTGCTCTCCGACAAAACAATAGGCTCCGTTCATCGTGATGTATCCATCAATGAGATTCCGCTTCTGTAGCTCGGAGAGATTGTTGATAATGGCTTTCGGACGTCCGGTAGCGATAAATATTTTATGTCCTTTCGCATGGGCGGCTTCCAGAGCCTCGATAGTGGAAGACGGGATACGGTGAGTATGGAAGCTGACCAGTGTACCGTCTATATCAAAAAATAAAGCTTTCGTCATAGATTCCTTTTTGAATTGAAGACAAAAGTACTACTTTTGTCTCATATAACATAAAAACATCATGCAGTATGAACTATAATTTTGATGAAATAATAAACCGTAACGGTACGGATTCCGTAAAATGGGATGGAGTGGAAGGCCGTTGGGGACGCAATGACCTGATTCCTATGTGGGTAGCCGATATGGATTTCCGTACGGCTCCGTTTGTGATAGAGGCTTTGAAAAAGCGGTTGGAGCATGAAGTGCTGGGATATACATTCGCCTGTAAGGAATGGGCGGCTTCCATTATCCATTGGTTGAAAGAACGTCACGGATGGTCGGTCACCGAAGAAATGCTGACGTTTACTCCCGGCATTGTTCGCGGGTTGGCTTTTGCTATCCACTGTTTCACGGAAAAAGGAGATAAAGTGATGGTAATGCCGCCTGTCTATCATCCTTTTTTCCTTGTGTCGCAGAAAAATGAACGCGAAGTTGTATTCAGCCCGTTAGTATTGAGGGACGGACAGTATTACATTGATTTCGACCGTTTCCGCCGGGATGTACAAGGTTGTAAAATACTGATTTTAAGTAATCCTCATAATCCGGGCGGACGAGTATGGACGAAAGAGGAACTTTCGCAGATTGCTGATATTTGTCAGGAAAGCGGTACTTTGGTTATCTCCGATGAGATTCATGCAGACCTGACTTTGCCACCTTATAAACATCCCACTTTTGCTTTGACTTCAGAAAAAGCACGGATGAACTCACTTGTCTTTATGTCTCCGAGCAAGGCTTTCAATATGCCGGGACTGGCAAGCTCTTATGTAATCATCGAAAATGAGGAACTTCTTCAACGCTTCCGTACCTACATGGAAGCGAGTGAGTTTTGTGAAGGCCATCTGTTTGCCTATCTGAGCGTGGCGGCGGCTTATAGCCATGGTACGGAATGGCTGGATCAGGTGATAGCATATATCAAAGGCAATGTAGACTTTACCGAAAACTATCTGCGGGAACATATTCCTGCCGTCAAGATGATTCGTCCGCAGGCTTCCTATCTTATCTTTTTGGATTGTCGGGGGCTGGGATTGAATCAAGAGAGTTTGAATCGCCTGTTTGTAGAAGGAGCGCATCTGGCACTGAATGACGGAACAACATTCGGCAAGGAGGGCGAAGGCTTTATGCGGTTAAATGTTGCCTGCCCGCGTGCTACATTGGAACAGGCATTGAAGCAGTTGGAACGAGCAGTCAATAATGGATAAGAACTTTATCGGATATCTGACTGCCCTTGTCCATTACAGGTGTTCGGCGGTTCTGTTGTCAAAATTTGTCGGATTGGCGTAACTGAACTGGATATTGCTTTGTTCATTTTCTTTCAGTTCCATATCGTTTCTGTTTTTGGCATACAATGTAATGTCGGATAAATTAAAGTTTCTCGTATAACATATTTTTCCGGGACTGTTTGTCGTTGCCTTGATGGCATGGAGATAGAAATTCTCCAAGCGTAGGGAGTCGTTCCATCCGGAAGCAGAGATAAATTCATTTACGTTTTCTGCTTTTACATCAGACAGATACACGTTCCGGAAATGTGGATATCCTTTTTCCGGCGGATTAACGGGAGTCAGCATTACTTTCCAATGCTCGGGAATTTCTTTGCCTTCATATTCTTTAGGCAGGACGCTGTAGCTGTAATTGGGATTCCAGTTTAGATCCGCCGCCAGAACCTGTTGCACATTCTTAGCATTGATTCGGGTCATGTAGATGTTTTCGACCGTTCCTCCGCGATTCATGGCGCTTTTCAGTCGCAGTACCGTAGAAGTTCCTTCTGCATCCAGATTGTATCCTAATATATTACGGATACTTCCTGAAGTCTCACTTCCGCAAGTGATGAGGCCGGCGCCTTTGCGGGCTATACAGTTACGTATCACAATTTTTTCGGTAGGACGGTTCACCCGCAGGCCATCTGCGTCTCGTCCGGATTTGATGCAGATATTATCATCATTGCAATCTATGTCGCAATTTTCAACTAATACATGGGTGGATGAGTCGATGTCGATGCCATCCGTACTGGGACCGTGTCCTCCGATATTATTATTGATTGTTAATCCGTTGATGGTGCAATGGTCGGAATAAAGAATCTGACATCCCCAGAAACCGGTACGCATTAAAGTGAATCCGCTTAATGTGATATCCGAGCTGCGTTCAACGAGGATTCCCCGTACACGTTTGCAGTCATAGTCGACAATCCAGCGCAGTCCTTTCGCCTCATATTCTTTCCTCATTTCCCAGTATTTATCCCAAAATACCTTTCCCCGACAGTCCAGTGTACCTTCTCCGCTGATAGATGCGTTTTTCTCATCTATGATATTGATAACTGCCGATGGCCATGTCATTTCGATTCCTGCAACTCTTGAACGGAATTCCGGATAATGGTGAATGTGAGGACTGGCCAGCAAAGTCACACCCTTGTCCAAATGGAGGTTTACTCCGCTTTTGATAAAGAGTGCCCCTGTCTGATAATATCCCGGTTGGAGAGTGACGGTTCCCCCGCCGGAGACGGCACAACTGTCGATTGCTTTTTGTATAGCTGTTGTACTGAGTACAGTACTGTCTGCTACCGCACCTAAAGAATTGGCAGATAGGGTTATATGATTGATAGGTTCTTGTCGGCTACCGACACTGTCAACCCATGATAAATCAGGCTGTTGCGGAAGTTCTCCCCATTGGAAGTCTTTTCCGGTTTGTTTGGCAGGAGTGCATGCGATAAGCAATGCCCCTGTTATAAATAGAGAAAGTATACCTTTATTTTTCATATATTATATCAGTTAACAATGGAAGGCTTTAGTTCGTCCGGTGAATCTTTCGTATAAGATTTCACATCTCCGGCTATTTTAGTAAATAATGTCTGAATCTGTTCGGGACTTATGCGTGTATCCGGGCGGAAAGCATCCGAATTCATATAATCAAGAATCGCTTTATGCATCTGACGGGCAACAATCCTTTTCTCCGGTTGGGAAGTGATGTCCATGCTGGTCATTATCAGTTTGCCGTTCAATACATTAGCCTCGAACAGCATTCCTATTTTACGGCTGATAAACCAAGTGTCTATGCTTTGAATAGTCGGTTGGAACTCAGCGGGGAAATGCGTAAACTGCATAACTTGCGCTTTGTTCAATAGTTCCCACCATTGCAGGTTACTGTGATATTCAGTCGGAAAGTCACGGAAAAGCGGGTGATAATCATTCAGGAAAATACCTGTCGTATGCGGCGGGCGCATCTTGAACCAAGATGTATTCCAGAAAACGGGTGTGAAATATTGCTTGACCTCCCTGCCGTATTTTATTTTCCCGGCTGCTGTTATCAATACGTTTCCACCTTCCTGCAAGATGGATATCGCTTTCTCGTCCAATGTGTCCGTTGTGTATACGTTTCCTTGTGTAAGTTTCACTTTGTCAGGATATACCCAGAAGTCCCAATCGTTGACAATATCACTGTTTCCCAAACGTACTTCCAGATTCAGTTTTTGGGGAGTACGGATATCGTTCAGTTTCATGTCTATGCTGCCCAACGAGAATAGATTGCCGATAGGAATATCCCGTGTACTAACCACTCCGCGAGCATATATCTTGCCATATTTATCTTTTACGCAATAGACTGTATTTGCTTTTTGCAAAGCTTCTTTTCCGAAGTGGGATATTTCGATATCTGCATGAAACGTTTCGTTATTGGTGTATGTGAATTTGGGTATACGTGCCAACAGAACGGTCGGACTGCAAAAACGGCGGAACTCTGCGGCATTAATGTATCCTTTCTCTTCAAAGAATACATCCAGTAATCCTACCAGTGCCGTTCCTTGACCCGAATAATCATTGAGAGCTAATAGTTGGAATCCCGCATAGTCGGGAGTACGCAATGTCTTTTCTATCTCATGCTTGTAACAGATCGCTTGCAGCTTGCCGGAAGCCATCATAAAATCGTGTCCCATACCTCCCATGTGGTTATCATTTAATATATCCCGAAAGATTTCAAAGTTCTTGGCTTTGTTTACTCCGGTATATTTACGTATCTCGCTGAAGTTCGGGAATGCGCACCATTGTCCGGTTTCATGGGAAACATACGGCTGTTTTACCGTATCAATTCGGTTACGGTAGTCCGATGTGCTTTCCGGCTGTGCACCGGTCCAGCTGAGCCCGCGTGCACCGGCTTTTACATGATATTGGTTATGGGGCTGCCATTGCCAGCTGTTGCCTACGGAAGCTCCTGTATATACGTGGCGTGGGTCGGTTGCTTTCCAATAATCGACGAATTTGCTTACCCATGACACCCAGCGTCCGGAAGGCTCATTCCCACACGCCAACATACAATAAGAGGCGTAGTTTCCATACTGCTTGGTCAAGGCAATCGTTTCGTCCATCAGATACTTGTCGATAGGCTGACCGTTGCCCAGTCTCGGACCGTGATTAGGCCAGCTTGGACCTTCCGGCTGCAAATAAAAACCGACAAGGTCCGCAGCAATAAATGCGGCTTCCGGCGGACAGAAAGAGTGGAAACGCATATGATTCAGCCCGTAGTTGCGGCAAATGCGGAATACCCGTTCCCATGAAGCTACATCCATAGGAGCGTAGCCGGTAAGCGGAAAATCGCAATTCTCTACTGTGCCGCGAAGCATTGTTTTCCGACCGTTCACATAGAACCATTTACCTTTGATGGTAAATTCGCGCATACCGAATTGTACTTCTTTGACTTCTCTCTCTTTGCCACAGGTCAGTGTCGCTGTCAGTTTATAGAGTGCCGGGTCAAATTCGTCCCAAGTCAGAAAACCTTCTCCCATCGGTAGTTCCATTTCGATTTTGTTATCTCCAGAACGTACTGAGATATTCTGTTGTACAGTAGGGACGGAATGTTTTTTATCCGAGTTGAAACTTTCAGCGGATAATTGTAACGATGCTTTGGCAGAGGCTGGTGCGTACAGACTGATTCGCACTGTGGCTTTCCGGTCTTTCAAGTCCGGATATATCTGTATGTCGCTAAAATGAACTTTAGGAGTGGTCTGTAACTCTATGCGTCCTACGATACCATTCCAATTGCCCTGAGTCTGGTCGGTAATACTATGAGAATCCGGTCCTACGTTGATATCCTTGATACGGTTATCAATGCGGATGGTAATCCGACAAGATTTTCCCGGAGCAACGGCAGCAGTTAGGTCATAAACGTGCGGCACACAGAGGCTATTCTGCATTCCTATCTCCCGGTTATTTACCCAAACGGTGGTTTCTATATGAGGACGTTCTAAAAATAAAATGATCCTGTCACCTTTCCAATCGGATGGTATGGTTACGTTTTTCTGATACCAGGCCACACCTACATAATGTTTGTCCGGAGTCAGGAAGAATGGTAGTTTTACTTGCCCTTCCATTCTGTATTTTTCCATATAAGGATTAAAATAGTAGGAACTGTCGTATAAACTTCCTGTCCATTGCGTGTGTACGGTCACTTCGTCACCTTTTAACTTCTCGGGCATGGAACCGGGCAGATTGATGTGGTCTTCCAATATTTTTCGAAACCATTGCTCTTTTACGCCTGCATCTTCCCGGTCTATTTGGAAATCCCACTTACCGGATAGATCAAGAGCATTGCTTTGACCTGTAACGGTCAATATCGAAAGAAATGCAAGAATAATACTGCCTAGAAAATGTTTTATCATGATATGTAAGATTGATATATTTTCGTTATCTTTTAAATTCTGGTGCTAAAGTAGGGCTTTTTCGAACTTCTTGAAATGTAAAGATGTACAGAAACATAAAAAATCGTATCAAAAATGGGATGTATGGATGTATGTGTACAAAATTGTATGAATATACCAATTAATCTATCCCTTTGCTTTTCGGTATCTTTGGAAGATACGGTATCTTTACGAGCTAAATCTATTAATCTTAGAATGAACCATGAAAAATGTAATTGTCTGGATGATTCTGACCGTCTGGTCTATAATGAACGTTACCGCCGGAGATACCGTTTATCTCTTTTCCTATTTTATAAATAACAGTAAAGATGGCTTGCATCTGGCTTATAGTTATGATGGACTGACCTGGACGGCTTTGAATGGTGGTCGTTCCTTTTTAACTCCTACTGTGGGCAAAGATAAATTGATGCGCGATCCTAGTATTTGTCAAGCTCCCGATGGAACTTTTCACATGGTCTGGACTTCCAGTTGGACGGACCGGATTATTGGTTATGCTTCTTCCCGTGACTTGATTCATTGGAGTGAGCAAAAGGCTATTCCTGTGATGATGAATGAACCTGCCGCACATAACTGCTGGGCTCCCGAACTGTTTTATGATGAATCGTCACAAACCTATTATATCTTCTGGGCAACTACGATCCCCGGCCGTCATAAGGAAGTGCCTACCAGTGAAAGTGAAAAGGGACTGAACCACCGTATCTATTATGTAACGACTAAGGATTTCAAATCTTTCTCGAAGACTGCCATGTTTTTCAATCCGGATTTCAGCGTTATCGATGCTGCTATTGTGAAAGATCCAAAGAGGAACGATCTGATTATGGTAGTTAAGAATGAGAACTCTAATCCGCCGGAGAAAAATCTGCGTGTGACACGTACTGAGAATATAAGGAAGGGATTCCCAACCAAAGTATCGGCTCCCATCACAGGCAACTATTGGGCGGAGGGGCCTGCTCCTCTTTTTATAGGTGATACTCTTTATGTGTATTTTGATAAGTATCGTGACCATCGTTATGGGGCTGTCCGTTCCCTCGATCATGGAGAAACGTGGGAAGACGTTTCCGATCAAGTCTCTTTTCCGAAAGGAATCCGTCATGGAACGGCCTTTGCGGTGGATGCTTCAGTTGTAGAAACTCTTATTTCAGCAAGTGAACAATATACAACGATTAAGGTAGAAGCTCCTTTTCCGATGCAGCCTATTAAAGAATTTATCTATCCGGATAAAGATTTTGTGATAACCGATTATGGCGCGAAGGCTGGAGGAGAAACGGATAATACGAAAGCTATTGCTGCTGCTATTGAAGCTTGTTATAAAGCTGGTGGCGGTCGGGTAGTAGTGCCTGACGGAATATGGCTTACCGGACCAGTTCATTTTAAGAGTAATGTGAATCTTTATTTGGAGGAAAATGCCGTTTTAAGTTTCTCGGATAACCCTAAAGATTATCTTCCGGCCGTAATGACTTCATGGGAGGGTTTGGAATGCTATAATTATTCACCATTGCTTTATGCTTTTGAATGTGAGAATGTAGCGATCAGTGGTAAAGGAACACTCCAGCCTAAAATGGGGACATGGAAGGTCTGGTTCAAACGTCCGCAACCTCATCTGGAAGCATTGAAAGAACTATATACGAAAGCCTCTACGGGTGTTCCTGTTGAAGAACGGCAGATGGCGGTAGGAGAGAATAATTTGCGTCCGCACTTGATTCATTTTAATCGTTGTAAGAATATACAATTGGAGGGTTTCAGGATTCGGGAGAGTCCTTTTTGGACTATTCATATTTATATGTGCGACGGTGGTGTGGTCCGTAATTTAGATGTCAGAGCTCATGGACACAATAATGATGGTATCGACTTTGAAATGAGCAAGAATTTCTTGGTGGAAAATTGCTCTTTCGACCAAGGAGATGATGCTGTGGTTATCAAAGCCGGACGTAATCAGGATGCCTGGAGATTGAATACTCCTTGTGAGAATATTGTGATTCGTAATTGTCAGATACTAAAAGGACATACTTTGCTTGGAATAGGAAGTGAGATATCCGGTGGTATCCGTAATGTCTATATGCATGACTGTACTGCTCCCAATTCGGTTATGCGTCTTTTCTTTGTAAAGACCAACCATCGTAGGGGTGGATTTGTTGAAAATATTTACATGAAAGATGTGAATGCCGGAAATGTGCAACGCGTCTTGGAAATAGATACGGAAGTACTTTATCAATGGAAAGACCTGGTCCCGACTTATGAGAAACGTCTTACTCGTATTGATGGTGTTTATATGGAAAATGTGGCTTGTGAATCGGCGGATGCTATTTATGAGCTGAAAGGTAATGCTCAGCTTCCGGTTGAGAATGTAGCAATAAAGGATGTGAAAGTTGGATTGCTAAGGAAGTTTGTTAAAAAAGCGAATAATGTCAATCATCTTTTAGAGAAGGATGTGACGTACAAGATGGAATAGTTCCATATAGCTTTTTAGTGTTATTTAGGTGATATATTAATAATGTTTTTATCATCTCATCATTGTTTTCAAGGATTTTCAATGCGAAGATTAGAGATTTTCGGTGCATAAAACTGGTATAGTTTATGCATTCGGGTAGTTGTCACCTTATAATGGGACAATGGTCATATTATAACGGGACAAATGTCACTTTATAGAATGACAAATGTCACTTTATAAGGTGACTATTTATTTTTGAAAGGATGGAAACTTCTAAGATACAAAATTAATCAGTGAAAAGCAATAGTAGGACATGAAATTTGGACTGTATTATAGATAGATTCAACTTGTTTTTTCTGATTCAGGTTTTATAAATTTATTAAAATATATAATAGAACAGACACAGGATGTTCTTTTTACCTGTTTATTCCATATATGTCCTATTCATCCCATATTCATTTGTACAAAAGGCAGTATTTTTTATGCTTATGTACAATATTGTATTGTTAATAACTGTATTGTTCTCTAAGTTTGCATCAGTTTTTGATTGCATTTATTAATAAGAGATGTTCAATCAAAACTTAATCTAACTTTTGTTTAACTTAAAAAAATATGGCATGAAAAAAAACTATCTGTTGGTTACCTTCGCAACCTTTTTATTGGTGGGGTGTAACAACGAAATTAAAGATTCCGACATAAACTTCTCGAAGGAGTCGGGTGCTAAAGTATCTTTTAGTGCAGTAATAAATAATCAAGAAGCAAGTGATTTGGTGACTAGAGCTACCGAGACTAGTTGGGCTATGGGTGATAAAGTGGGTATCACTTGTGGTTCAAACCAAGTGAATGTAGAATATGAATACACTGGTGGTGAAAATAGCTTGTTTACTGCAACAGGAGGAAATGCGGAGGAAATCTGGGTATTAGGTACGCAAGAATATGATGTGACTGCTTATTATCCATTTACCGGAACATCTGGTGAAGAGCCTGTAGCGGTGGAAGTGTCTACAGGGAGTGAAGAACAGGCTACTGCGGCTACACGCGAGAAAATAGATTTCCTTTTTGCGAAAGGAAAAGCTACGGCTTCTCAGCCGAATGTGAAGCTGGCCTTCAATCATGTGATGAGCCGTATTAAACTAACATTTGTGGCTGGACAAAATGTAACTTTATCGGATATTACCTGCTATCTGATTAACTTGAAGACGAAAGGCACGTTCAATCCGACTACAGGGGCGACTACAGTGGGTGAAAGTACAGGTGAAAATACGGATATTCTTTGGGAAAGCATAGGGGAAGATGATGCATATACGGTGCAGGCTATTTTGCTGCCGCAGGTGTTGGATAAAACGGTATATATTCAAGCCGGCATGAAAGGGCTTTATTATGAAGTGCAATTCCCGAACTTGACAGAATTGAAACCGGGTGTATCCTATAATTATACAATTCAGGCAAACGAATATAAGAATAACCCGTTTGAACTGGTTATTACAGAAGAAACGCAGATCAATGGATGGCAGAACGAAGATGGGGGAACTATAGAGTCGGATCCGAGTGAAGCGGGTACAGATGCAGAAACGACTAATCCTAATTGGAATATTACAGAAGAAACAGTTACTCCTACAGAGAAGTGACTTTTACCTTATTATAATAATAAAGAATTAACGAAATAAAAATCTGATTTATGAAAGTATTTAATTATATATCAGCATTCCTTTTGGCAGGTGCGGCTATTGTTGTGTCTTGTTCACAGAATGAGGAGATGGAGGGCATGGAGTCTTCACAGAATTTTCAAATCAATGTATTCGATGGTGGTTATCAGAATATAGATGCCGTCGGAACACGTGCGGCAGAAAAAGATTATTCAACAGAGTTTGTAACAGGAGATGCAATTGGTGTATTTGCTGTGAAAAACGGCACTGTAGTGGAGGATATTAACAATCGTAGATTTGTGATGGATGATGGAATTTGGGAGTTGAATGACGATGGTGAAGTCATTTCTTATAAGGCGAACGAATTTGAAAGAATGAAATTCTATGCGTATTATCCGTATAGTGAGGATGCCACTTTTGACCCGTCAAAAGAAGATCCATTTGAGACTTATGTGAAGGATTGGAAAATCGGAAATGACCAAAATGAGAACTATACAAAGTATGATTTGATGACTAGTAAAGGAGAGGTACAAGGAGATCGTCTGAAAGGTAAAATTGCTTTCACTATGCAGCACCGGATGGCACTTGCCGTGATACAGATGCCTGAAATCGTGTATAGCTTTACCAATGAACCGGCTATTGATGATTATAAATTACCGGTAACAGTAGGTGATTTTAATGTCGATGGAGTGCCAGCGAAACCTTTTTACCAGGAGAGTACGGATGCATACCGCTTTTTGGTGAAACCAAGTATGACATTTGCTATAACAGGCTCTTATACGGGAGTGAAAGAGATGAATTATGAAATTAAAAAAACGCTGGAGGGTGGAACTGCAAAGAAATATGTAATTGAAGACCCGAATAAGATCTCACATCTATTGGCTGTAGGGGATTATTATTGTGCAGATGGAAAAATTGTGAGTGCAAGTGAAAGTGCTCCGGCAAATGCGATTGGTGTAGTATTTTATGCTGGTAATCCGCAGCCATCGGTAACTCACCCGGAAAAATATACAATAGATAAAGACCCTCTGCGTCGTGACTGTCCGGAATGTAAACATGGATTGGTGCTTGCTTTAAATAACGGAAAGATAAAAGGTACAGATGAGAATGAGCCTTTGGTTGAAACGGCAAGATTTAGTACAGCAAACAAACTCTATTATGGAACTTGGTTTAGGGCAGATGAAGATTATAAAGATGCATACGTAGATATGGAACGTCAAAAAGTGGCTCCGACAGCAGGATCGCAAGGTTATAATAATACAGTCTTGATGGAAGTAGGTGCTAATAGAACCGATGATTCTAAAAAAGCTTCCGGTAATGCATTGGAGGCATTAGATTATTATCGCTCGGCGGTTAGTGTTCCTACTGTTTCAACGAAATGGTTCTTTCCGTCGGATTATGATCTCATTACTTTGCATGATGTAGTGACAACAGTGAATACTAGCATTGGAAACACGAATGGGACGCAGTTGGTGATCAATGATGGCGATACAAAAAATGGAACTTTTTATTGGTCAAATACGGAACGTAACAATGAATGGATGTGGGGGAACACAATGGGTAGTGGTAACGATACTTATAGTCCAAGTGGAAGTGGATCGCTTACGGCAAAACGTTATGATGGAGGTTACGTTGGCTATTTCCGCATGATGCTTGCTTTCTGATTACATTATACCTATTTATTATAGAATATAACTTATGAATAAGAATAATTATATAAAAAAGACAGCCCTGCCTGTTGTCCTGCTCTTCTCTTTCGCTTTGCTGCCTAGTTTCGGCAGTCAAGGTCAGGCCAGAGCTGCTGTAAACGTAGTCCAGCAGCAAGGTATCATCAAGGGAATGGTAGTGGATGCTAAAGGTGAGCCGATTATCGGTGCGAATGTGGTTGCGACAGGTACTACTAATGGTACAATTACAGATATTGACGGTGTATTTAAAATCAATGTAAAGCCGGGAACAAAATTAAAAATATCCTTTATTGGTTACTCTGAACAAACGGTAGTTGCCAAAAATGATATGCGGGTAGTATTGGTTGAAGACGCTACCGCATTACAGGAAGTGGAGATTGTAGCGTATGGTGTGCAGAAAAAGGTGACTATGACAGGAGCTGTAGCCAGCGTGAAAGCTGACGATATTTTGCGTACTCCAGTGGGCAGTGTCTCTAATGTACTTGGCGGACAGATGACCGGTTTGACTACCGTGCAGTATTCCGGTGAACCGGGGGCTGATGCAGCGGATATCTTTGTTCGTGGTAAGGCTACATGGGCGGATTCATCTCCTTTGGTACAAGTGGACGGTGTAGAACGGAGCATGACAGATATCGACCCTAATGAAATAGAAAGTATTACCGTCTTGAAAGATGCTTCGGCAACAGCTGTATTTGGTATACGTGGTGCAAATGGTGTTATTCTGATTACGACTAAACGTGGTAAGGAGGGAAGAGCGAAGGTTTCGTTTACAACTTCTGCTTCCGTATTGATGCCGACTAAGATGGTGGAACAGGCAAGTTCGTATGAATATGCGAACTTTTACAACCAAATGTTGGCGAATGATGGTAAGTCTGATTTGTTTTCAGCAGATGTAATTCAAAAATTTGCAGATCATTCAGATCCTATTCGTTTCCCGGATATGCAATGGGCGGACTATATCATGAAGAGCGCTACTCTTCAAAGTCAACATAATATGAGTATTTCCGGAGGAACAGACAAAGTTCGTTATTTTATTTCGGCAGGTGCTTATACACAAGGAGGACTTTTTAATGAGTTTGATCTTCCTTATAATTTGAGTTACCAATATAGACGATTCAACTATCGTACGAATTTGGATATGGATGTTACAAAAACGACTACGTTATCGTTTAATATCAGTGGTAATATAGATAATTCTGACAAACCGAATAATAGTAATGGTACTTCTGCCGTCATAAAAAACATTTATTATGCTACTCCCTTTTATAGTCCGGGTATTGTAGATGGAAAAATGATTTATACGGGTACAGACTATACAGATTTGAAGTTACCGTTTACTGGAGATACAGACCCGATGACTTATCGTAACGGTAAGTTTAAAAATGCCAGTAATAATAAATTGAATATTGACCTTATCCTCGATCAGAAACTTGATTTTCTGACAAAAGGATTATCATTTAAACTGAAAGGTTCCTATAATAGTTCATTTTCTGTAACAAAAACGGGAGTGTGCGGCATAGCGACTTATACACCTGTGCTTATGTCGGACGGAACTATTGAATATAAAAAATCCGGTGAAAATACAAGCGTTAGTTACAACACTCCGGACAGGGGGAAAGGTCGGGATTGGTATATGGAAGCCAGCTTGAATTATGCTCGTTCTTTTGGTAATCATAATATATCTGCTTTGATGCTTTACAATCAGTCAAAAGAATATTATTATGGTAGTAGCTCTTCGCAATATCGTGACGTTCCGCGTGGATATGTCGGATTGGTAGGACGTGTCACTTACGACTGGAAGAATCGCTATTTGGCAGAAGTGAATGTTGGTTACAACGGATCTGAAAATTTTGCACCGGAAAAAAGGTTCGGTACTTTCCCTGCCGGTTCTATCGGTTGGGTGATGAGTGAAGAAAAGTGGTTTCAGCCATTAAAACCATTTGTCAGTTTTTTGAAGTTACGTGCCAGCTTTGGATTGGTAGGTAATGATAAAACGAAGGATAAGGACTTACGCTTTCTCTACTTGCCGGATCCTTATTTAACCGGACTTGATGGAGAACCGAATCGTGATAAGAACAACTGGGCTTATCCGTTCGGAGTTGATAATTCTACTATTAGTTTGGGAGCAATGGAATCTGCTAAGAATAATGCGAATGTAGGATGGGAAAAATCATTCAAGCAAAACTATGGTATGGATATTAACTTTTTCGATGATCGTTTGAGTGCCACAGCAGAATATTATCGTGAGCACCGTACGGATATTCTTGTACAAGATGGTACAGCTCCCGGACTGCTTGGATTCTCCGTTCCGTATGCTAACCTTGGTGAGGTAAACAGTTGGGGTTGGGAGTTGTCATTGAAATGGAATGATAAAATAGGAAAAAATTTCCGTTATTGGGCTAATGTAAACCTGTCTTATAATCAGAATGAAATTATAGAAGACAAGGCAGCGCCACAGAATGAAGCTTACCAATATACCAAAGGACATCGTATAGGCGCACGTTCTCAATATGTATTCTGGCGTTATTATGATGAACAGACGGCTGCATTGTATGAGCAGACATTCAACCGCCCATATCCGGCGCAATTGCAAGTTTTGCAAAATGGAGATGCTGTTTATTTAGATTTGAATGGAGACCGTAAAATAGATGCAAATGATATGAGCTATGATTACGGGTTTACGGATGATCCGGAATATATGGTCGGAATTAATTTTGGCTTTAGTTGGAAAAATTGGGAAGTCAGTACTCAATGGACAGGTGCATGGAATGTTTCACGTATGATTTCGGATGTTTTCCGTCGACCGTTCTTGTCTTCAGCAGGCAATCAATATGGAGGTCTTCTCTCTTATCATTTGACTAATACATGGACTAAAGATAATCCGTCGCAGGATGCAAAATACCCGCGGGCTACATGGGACAATGCTGAAAATAACTATGCGGAATCTACTTTGTATGAACAAGATTCAAAGTATCTACGTCTGAAGACTCTTCAGGTTGCTTATAATTTTCAAGTTCCATTGATGAAAAAACTCGGATTGAATACGATGCAATTGGCATTCAGTGGGTACAATTTGCTGACATTCACTCCGTATATTTGGGGTGATCCGGAAACTCGTGCAAGTAATTCGCCTTCTTACCCGTTGTCGAAAACGTATACATTGAGTTTGAAACTTGGATTCTAAATAGATAAAAATAGAAAACTATGAAACAAAAATACAAATGGCTCATTGGTGCACTGGCAACATCTTTTATGCTGACTACTTCGTGTGTAGATGAAATAAAATTTGGTAATTCTTTTTTGGATAAGCCTGCGGGAGGTACAGCGACAATAGATACTGTATTTGGCAGTGCTATTTATACCCAGCAGTTTTTGAATGGTATTTATGGGCGTCAGTACTATGGATTACCATATTATAACGGGACTTATGTACCCTCTTCCAGTGATACTTATACAGGTAAGTTTGAGGCTTTGACCGATTGTTGGCAATTGCATTGGTCGGGTGCCAACCTTTATTCGCAATATTATAATGGTTCACATACTGCTAAGTATAGCCGCCGTCAAGATAAGTTCTGTTACAATGACGAAAAAGTATGGGAGGTGGTGCGTGAATGTTGGATATTGATGGAGAATATTGACCGGGTACCTGATTTAAGTGAATCGGAGAAAGCACGTATGATAGCAGAGGCTAAATGTCTGATTGCCGTACGTTATTTTGATATGTTTCGTCATTATGGAGGACTGCCGTTGGTTTATGCGTCTTTCTCTGGAACAGATGCGAGTTATGACTACCCTCGTGCTACGGTGGAAAAGACAGTGGAATATATGATTGATTTGCTGGATCAAGCTATAGACGGGGGAGCATTACCTTGGGCTTATGATGGTGGCAAGCCTGAGACAAGCAGCCAATATACCGGACGTTGGACAAAAGCCGGTGCCATGGCATTGAAGTGCAAAATATGGCAATTTGCTGCATCTCCGCTTTTTAATGATGTGCAAGGTTATGCCGGAGGTGGCTCTGAGGCTGAGCAACAGCATTTGGTTTGGTATGGTGGTAAACGTACCGATCTTTGGGATAAGTGCTTGAAAGCTTGTCAGGACTTCTTCGAGGCTGTAGAACAAAATGGTTTTTATGCTTTGCGTACTGCTACGGCAAAAACGGCAGCGCAATATCGTCAGGCTTACCGTATGGGATACATTTATCAGGGAAGTACGGAAGTTATTCACTCAGTTCGTGTGAAAACAACGGATAACTTTAGCAATAATACCTATAAATGGCACGAATGGCAAATGGAGGACCATGTAGAACGATTGAACTATACTCCGACACAAGAGTATATAGAGATGTTCCCTTGGGCGGATGGAAAACCATTTGATTGGGATGAGCTTTTGAGAAGAGAAGAAGAGGGAGGAATTGGTAGAGACACTATGTTTGTAAAAGGGGAAATTGTTAATCATTATCAAGATCCGATATTAACCCGTGATCCGCGTCTTTACGAGACTGCGCGTATCAACGGAGTACCTGTCGAACTGAACTTTACGACAGGTGAGATGGCCGGTGACCATACATTTGAAAATTGGGTAGGTGGTTATGATGCTGATTTGGATCCAGAGAGTGAAACAAATCTGTTTGCTACGGGATATGCTAATTTGAAATATTTCTTAGGACCTGAATATTTGAGGCAATATACTCAATGGGTGACCCTTCGTTTGTCGGATCTGATGCTTACTTATGCTGAGGCTCTTCTACAGGCTCGAAATGACAATACTTCCGCTTTGATTTGGATTGATAAAGTACGTGACCGTGTAGGACTTAAAGGATTGGTTGAATGTAATCCGGATAAGCGCTTGGATTCCGATCATGATGCTTTATTGGAGGAACTTTTGCGTGAACGTGTCTGTGAGTTGGGTATGGAAGACAGCCGTTTTTTTGACCTGATTCGTTACAAACGTCAGGATTTGTTTGAAAAACGTTTGCATGGTCTCCGGATTTTCCGTCCGAACCCGAATGCGACGGGTGAAGATGACAAGTACTTGAAGAAACCTTGGTTTAGCAGCACGGATTATGGAAAGACAGACCAACCTGTTAATTTTGAATATGAAAAATTTGAGTTGGCTAATCCTGTCCGTTATTGGTGGAAATATGGTTTTGATCCGAAATGGTATCTGTCTCCATTCCCGCAGACTGAAATAAATAAGGGATACGGATTGATACAAAATCCGGGATGGTAATAGGCAACGTGAATAACATGATATTTGAATATTAATTTATGAAAAGACATAAAATATTAGTAATGGTGTTCTTGGCCTGCTTAGGTATTCCGGCAGGGGCACAGGAAGCGGACAACGGCATAACAGGTGTAGTAGTCGATAAATGGGGAAATCCTGTTTACGGTGCATCTGTTATGGTTGTCGGACAACCGGGAACAAAGGTGGAAACTGATAGAAACGGAAAATTTGAACTTCCGGAAAAAGGAAATTTGCAGTTGCAGGTAATATCTGTGGATAAAGGAACGCTGACTGTAAAAGCGGAGAACGGGAAACCTATGAAAATTGTAATGGACTATGCCGGGCAGACTATCGACGTGGGAGCTAATAGGACTTTTACTCGTGCAGAATCAACCGCTTCTGTATCCACAGTCTACAATGAGGACTTTGACAAACGTACTGCAAAAAACATTTCTAATTCTCTTTTAGGACAAGGCTTGGGGTTGGTCTCTCTTCAGAATGCAGGTAATTATGCAGCGGTAGAACCTACTTTCTATGTGCGTGGTCTGCAAAGTCTTTCGAGCAGTAGCCCATTGATATTGGTTGACGGACTGGAACGGGACATGAGTCTGGTTAGTCCGGAGGAAGTTGAATCGGTTTCTATTCTAAAAGATGCTGCTGCGGTGGCTTTATACGGATATAAAGGAACAAATGGAGCAATTTTGATTACTACAAAACGTGGTAAGTATAATACGAAATCTATTAACTTCACTTATGATCATGTGGTAAATTTCCAGTCGCGGCGTCCGGAATTTGTAGATGCGGCTACATATGCGGAAGCAGTGAACGAAGCACGTGGCTATGAAGGGCTGGGAGCACGCTATCAACCCGGTGAGATAAAAGCGTATCGTACAGGGGCATACCCTTACCTTTATCCAAATGTAGATTGGATGGATGAAACATTTCGAGATCAAAGCGTCTCTAATAAATACACTATTCAATTTCAAGGAGGTGGTAATAAGTTCCGTTATTATACGATGGTCGATTTATTGACTGATAAAGGATTTATCAAGAATCCGAATGAGAATGAGGGTTATTCCACACAGAATAAATATTCCCGTGCCAACTTGCGTACGAACTTGGATATAGATCTGACAAGTACGACCAAATTGAAACTGAATCTTCTTGGTACACTTGCTGAATCAAGCCGTCCGGGTGCTTCGGTTAATTTGTGGGATTTAATATATTCTTTGCCGGCTTCCGCTTTTCCTGTACGTACAGAAGATAATGTGTGGGGGGGAAACAATACAACTTGGCTTGGAACATCCAATCCGGTGGCTCAGTCTCAGGCTGCTGCATATTCTAAAGGACATACTCGTAGTCTTTTTGCTGATTTGACACTATCTCAAGATTTGTCTGGCCTGTTGAAAGGATTGGGGGCTAATTTCCGTTTGGCATACGATAACTATTCTTCTATTTGGGAGGATCATAGCCAAAGTTATATCTACAGTGGCTATACTCCTACTTGGAATGAAAGTGGTACACCAACTTATACTGTTACTTCCGGTGGTGAACCTAGTGTTATGGGAAAAGATGGTGAAATCAACGATTGGACACGACAGTTCAACTTTGCGGGTAGTATCGATTATAGTCGTTCGTTTGGGAAACACGATATTTTTACTCAAATCAAATGGGATTATGAGTATCGTGATTCTTATGGCGATTCTAAGGGGCTAAATACAACTATTTATCGTCAGAATGCCTCCTGGTATACTCATTATGGGTTTAATAAACGCTATTTCCTGGATTTAGCTTTAGTAGGTTCAGGCTCCAGTCTTTTGGCTCCGGGGCATAAGTGGGCGTTCTCACCGACTGTTTCTGCCGCTTGGGTGGTTTCAGAAGAAAATTTCATGAAAAACATATCATGGGTTAACTTCTTGAAGTTAAGGGCTTCTTTTGGTATCATCAATGCTGACTATCTTCCCAAAGACGGTGATGATACGGTTCTTGATTATTGGGATCAGATTTACTCAACAACAGGTACGATGTATCATTTTGGCGATAATCATAATTCAGATCTCGGAACAACTGAAATCAGCCGACTTGCAACTCTCAATTCAACTCACGAAAAGGCATTTAAATACAATGTTGGTATTGATGCAACCCTTTTTAAAGGTTTGAATCTGACAGTTGACGGGTATTATCAGCGTCGTAAAGACATTTGGGTTTCTTCTGCCGGAAAATACACAGATGTATTGGGTATGGATGCTCCGTTTGAGAATGCCGGTATCGTAGATAGCTGGGGTGTAGAAGTGGGAGCGGATTATACAAAACGTTTGGGTGATTTCGCTTTTAATGTGGGAGGAAATTTTGCTTTTCATCGGAATGAGATAAAGGAGCAATTGGAAGAACCTAGATTGTATGATAATCTAAAACAAACAGGTCACCGTTTGAATCAGATTTATGGTATGCAAGCAGTCGGCTTTTTTAAGAATCAGGCAGAAATAAATGGAAGTCTTCCACAAGAGTTCGGAACATTGAAGCCGGGAGATATCAAATATCAGGATGTGAATGGTGATGGTAAAATAAATTCTGATGATAAAATCGCTATCGGTTATAGTACTGCTGCACCGGAGATATATTATTCATTTCATTTAGGTGCTGAATGGAAGGGAATAGGTATAGATGCCATGTTCCAGGGGACTGCTAATTATTCGGCTATTCTGAATACAAAAGCGATGTTTTATCCTTATCTGGATAGTACGAATCTCTCTACTTATTATTATGAGAACCGTTGGACGTCAGATAATCAGAATGCGAGATTCCCTCGTTTGACTTCAGAAAAGAATAATAATAACCATCAAGTTAGTACAGTGTGGGTAGCTAACCGTTCTTTCTTGAAACTACGTAATTTGGAGGTATATTATAAATTTCCGACAGACCTGATACGGAAAACGAAGTTTATGAACTCTGCGAAATTATATGTTAGAGGAGTTGACCTTCTCTGTTTCGATGGATTAGATATTGTAGATCCGGAGTCTTATGGAGCTACCAATCCGTTGAATAAGAGTGTGATAGTAGGGTTGAATATCGGTTTTTAATCACTAAAAACAAAGCGAAAGAATGAAACTGAATAAATTAATATATGGAATCTTAGGTATCTTCGCATTCTCTTCTTGCGCAGATCAGATGGAATACCATGAATACAAAAGCGATGGCGAAGAGTTCGTCAAACTTAATTTTGGTAATGTGGGAGGTTTAGTTACTACTATTTATTTGGATTTGGATACGGACTTCGGCAATTACAGCGGAGCTCTCTTGGCCTCTGCCACTGATGAATCGGAGTATGCATACTCCAGTAATGAGATAGCAGATTTTTATAATGGATCATGGAGTGCTACTAATGCTAAAAGTAGTATGTGGACAACTTGCTACAGAGCAATAGCTAACTGTAATATTTATTTGGATAAGTTTACGGGATTGACGTTCCCCGAACTGAAACTGAATGATGATTATGGGAAACAGATGAATCGTTATAATAATTACCAGTATGAGGTACGTTTCCTACGGGCTTATTTTTATTTCAACTTGGTACGTCAGTACGGTGCGGTACCTTTTAGTGACCATATGTTGGAGGCTGAAGAGAGTAATACGCTGACTCGTAAACCGGCAAAGGAAATATTTGACTATATTATCTCCGAATGTGATGATATCAAGAACTTGATTGTTGAAGATTATTCGGCTTTGCAAGGCAATGATGCATTTCCAAGCGAGGAAAGAGGACGTGCTAACAAACGGGCTGTATTGGCTTTAAAGGCACGTGCTGCACTTTATGCTGCAAGTCCGTTATTTAATCCTACTAATGATAAAACGTTGTGGAAACGTGCGGTTGAGGCTAACAAGGAACTTATTGATGATTATGATCCGAGTGCAGTGAATCTGGTTGATAATTATAGTTCGCTTTGGGGGGTAGACAACTATAAAGATACAAGAGAGATAATCTTTAGTCGTCGTGCCAATAAAGAAACCAGTACAATGGAATCTTATAATTTCCCGGCAGGATTATCAGGAAGCAAAGGTGGCAATTGCCCAACGCAAACATTGGTAGATGCCTATGAAATGAAAGAGACGGGATTGGCATGGAATGAGCAGGGAAGTGGATACCTCGAAAGTGATCCTTACGAAGGACGTGACCCTCGTTTCGCAATGACTATTGCACGGAATGGTGAAACCGGATGGCCGATTTGGAATACGGAAGCTCTTGAAACTTATCAGAATGGTGCGAACGGTGAGCCGAATACTGGTGGTACGCCCACTGGCTATTATTTGAAAAAATACTGTCAGGGAGATATAGACCTGCGCGATAACAGTACCAAGAAAGTGGCTTATCACACTTGGGTTACTTTCCGTTTGGGTGAATTTTATTTGAACTATGCGGAAGCCTTATTCAGATATCTGGATAACGATCCGTATAAGGTCGATCCTGAGTTCGGAACTTCAGCAAATGATATGGTTTACAAAACACGTAAACGGGCGGGAATGCCTGCATTTCCCGCAGAAATGTCAGCTGATGCCTGGTGGAAGAAGTATAAGAATGAGCGTATGGTTGAATTGGCTTTTGAAGGACATCGTTTTTGGGATGTGCGTCGTTGGAAAGAGGCGGATAAGCATTTCACGAGTATTGATGAAATGAAAATCACCAAGAATGGAAGCGGCTTTGCGTATACTCGTAATACGGTGAACCGCCAATGGGACGATAAGATGTATCTTTTCCCGATTCCCCGTACGGAAATAATGAAGAATCCGAATCTGGAACAGAATCCGGGATGGTAAAGTGGAATAAACCTTTAAATTGATATATTACATGAAATATATGAAGTATTTATGGATGAGTGCATGCGCGTTACTGTTAGCTACAGTAACGGCATGTAGTGACTATGAGATTTTTGCGGAGGATCTGAATCCTGCGAAAGTGACAGATGACGGTTCTGGAGACAGTGAGGAAGAAGATAATTGGGACGGAACGTTTGAAGAAGGGGCTGTTTTGCCTTTCACTAGGACGAATCGTGCAGTGACGGCAAGTTTTACGAATGTATTTTTTAGTGCTGAAGTCAAGGCTATAGAGCGTCAGGGAGTTTTGGTTAGTTGGCGTTGGTTGCCTGACGATGCAGATGATATCACATTTGATGTCTATCGTAATGGAATAAAGCTGAATGAGACTCCTATTTCTAAAAGTACTAATTATAAAGATCTGACAGCAGAGATAGGACAAAATTATACTTATGAGGTGAAGAGTTCCGATAAATCTTTGGGAACTTGTAAGATTACCCCTACAGATGGAGCGGCAGGCTTTTATCGTTCCATTAAGGTGAAGACTAGAGCGGATTATGATATCAACGATGGGGCGATAGGTGATTTAGATGGTGACGGTGAATATGAAATTGTAATTAAGCGTCAGGTGATAGGTCAGGCACGGGATGTCGGTGATACAAAGCCTTGGACGGGATTACAAAAAGGTACTTGTCTGTTGGAAGCCTATAAATTGGACGGCAGTAGTAATGGAGTGCCTATGTGGACTATAGATATGGGAAAAAATATCAGTCAAGGACAGCATACCACCCAATTTCTTGTCTATGATTTTGATGGTGATGGAAAAGCGGAAATTGCATTGAGGACTTCAGAAGGCACTACGTTTGGAGATGGAACCATTATTGGAGATGTAGACGGTGATGGAAAGACTGATTATCGTGATGCTTCTTCCGGTCGTGTATTGGATGGACCGGAATTCCTATCATTAGTTGATGGAGAAACTGGTGTGGAGATGACTCGTACAGAGTACATTCCTCGTGGAGAGAAAGATACACGGGAGGCTTATTGGGGTGATGCATGGGGGAATCGTAGCGAACGTTTCCTTATGGGCGTCGGTCATTTTGGTTCGCAAGATGGAAGAGCAAGTATTGTTATGTGCCGTGGTTACTATAAAAATTTTCAACTTTGGGCTGTACATTATAATAGTGCAGATAACAAGTTGAGGACTCGTTGGAAATTTAATACAGCCAATGGATATTCTGCCCAATGGCTTGATTCCGGTAACCATAATTTATCTATTGGAGATGTAGACGATGATGGTAAAGATGAGATTATATATGGCTCTTGTGGGATAGATCATGATGGTAAGGGGATGTATACTACCGGACTGGGACATGGTGATGCTTTGCATCTGGGAAAGTTTGATCCGAATCGTAGCGGTTTGCAAATTGTGGATTGTCATGAACATCAAGAATATCATAATGGAAAAGGTGTGGATTTCCGTGATGCAGCTACTGGTGAGGTCCTTTGGTATATTCCTGGAAGTGGTGATATTGGGCGTTGTATGGTAGCGGATGTCGATCCGGCAACACCGGGATGTGAAGTGTGGTCTTCAGCGAGTGCTACGGATATGTATTCCTGTAAAGGAGAGAAGCTTTCTAAAAATGCTCCGGTTTGTAAGGATGGAAAGATCTCTTATAATATGGGAATCTGGTGGAGTGGTTCTTTAAATCGTCAAGTTTTAGATAATGCTATGGTTCAAAGTTACACAGACGGACGTTTATTTACCGGTGGAACAAATTTTGGTGTCACAACTATAAATGATACTAAAGCAAATCCATGTTTCTATGGTGATATTTGGGGAGACTGGCGGGAAGAAATGATTTATACGACCAATGATTATAGTGAACTTCGTATTTTTACCACAGATTTTGAAACGCAATATCGTATCCGTCCGTTGATGGAAGATCATATTTATCGTATTAGTGCAGCGCATCAGAATATCGGTTATAATCAACCGACGCATACCGGATTTTATTTAGGTTCGGACAGAACAGATTATAAGGCTTTCAAATAGGAAAATATATATATAAGGAATAGTTCAAAAAAAGAAGTCTCTTGTGTCGTTCCGATAGTATTGTTTGCTACTCGGATGAGCACAAGAGACTCTTTTTTATTTCTTCAAATAATCCTTCAACGGACAATTAACCATTTTCAATCCTTCCGCAATACTTTCGGCATTCATGTGTGCTCCTTTTAAAGAAGTATGCGTATGGTCGTGATTGTAATAAGCGGCTGTCTTTTCGATACCTTTTTTTCCCAGTTTGTCGGCACTGATTTTATTCAAATCAATAAAATAGGCTCCGGTAGCTTCTGCTGCTTCACGTGTCCATTTCCCAAAAGAATCGGTGTTGCGTTCTATCTTTCCGTCTTTCCATTTGTTGCGTGGAGTATGGCTCAATACGATAGGTATTGCTCCTTTTTCCTGAGCATCCATGATGAATTTGCGAAGATACCAGCCAAAAGTATATACTACCTGATATTTGCCGGTCTTTTCCATTAGAAAGACTTTACTTTCCTCTCCGGAACCACGTAGTTCTGCACGGGCTTTTCCTGTATTGATAGCTCCTGCATCGTTGTGTCCGAACTGAATGAGTACAAAATCACCGGGCTGCAAAGCTTCGTATACTTTATCCCAACGTCCTTCATCCAAGAAAGTGCGGGCACTACGTCCTGCCATAGCACAGTTCTCGACGGATATTTTGTCAAGGTTGAACTCATCGGCTATTACGCTGCCCCATCCCCACATGCCATTTTTGTCGTTATCTTTATTTTTCACCGTGCTGTCACCGATGGTGAATAATACCGGTCGTCCTTTTTTCCGGCTGGAACCGGTCTTTGTGTCTTGCGAGACAGGCTTTAGGTAATTGGCAAGTTCCAGTCCCTCGTAGGCTCGTATACCGTCAGCGGCAGATTCGGCATTGACCTTTGCTCCGAATGCACTGGTATGAATACGGTCGATATAGAACATATACTTCACTTTGTTTTTACCGAACTTTTCAAATTTGCGGGCTGAAATGTCATTCAGATCAATAAAAGGTACGTTCTGTTCTTCTGCTATTTGCTTTGCCCATAGACCGAATGTTTTATTGACACGTTTGATGATAGTACTGTCTTTATCTTCATAGGCGTAACGTGGAGTAAGGGAGAACAAGATGGGATGTCCGCCTTTGGCTTTGACATCACGGATGAAACGACGCATATATTCTCCGTATGTATATACCGTTTCTTTCACTCCGGTTTCTTTGATTGTCACGTTCAGGCTGTCTGTGCCTACTCCCGGAATAGAGGCACGGGCACGGCCGCTGTCATAAGGGCCATTGTCGTTATGGCCAAGTTCTATGATAACCCAGTCTCCGGGACGTACCCCTTTGATGACATCCGGCCAAAGACGGTTATAAAAAGTACGGCTGCTGGTTCCTCCCAATGCGTGATTCTCTACTGTGATCTTGTCCGGATCGAAGTAGTCGCCCGCATAAAATCCCCATCCCCATTGTCCGTTGTTTCCGTTTCCCAATGTACCTGTACGCATGGTGGAGTTACCGACTAGGAATAATACCGGATTATCGCCTTTCCGGCTGGAACCGGCTATCGGTCTGGCTGTACGTGCCTTGTTCAGACTATCCAACGTGTTGTCGATTACTTGATTGACATCTTTCATCGGAGCAGCCACTTTATTTTGTGCTTGCGCCTGCAAACTGCTTGTAACGGCTGTCAGCCAACATAAATAATAAAATAACTTGTTTCTCATGATTTATTTTTTATAGATAATTGGTGCAAAAGTACGATGTGTTCTTCTTCTTTTCAATATAAATTCATTCATATTTATTCAATATTGTGCATAGTACAGTCTGAATGAGGTTATATCACAATTTCTATATAATTACGTACAATATTCTATTTTAATAAAAAGCTATGGCCTGTACCTTTGTGTATTGTTTTTTTAGTACTTTTGCCTGTCTAATTCATTATTAATCTGAAAATCTATTATGATAAACAGACATATCTTATTCTTCATCTTATCTATTGGTCTTGTGCTGAACATTTACGGGGCGACTGAACTTCGCTCTACACAAATGAGAACAAGTGATGGTTTGCCCAACAATTCTATTCGCTATATATATCAGGATACTAAAGGATTCTTATGGCTGGCAACCTTGAATGGACTGAGCCGTTATGATGGTAATTCGTTTCTGACATTCCGCCCGCAAGCCGGAGATAAAGTATCGTTGTCTGATAACCGTATTTTTGACCTTACAGAAGACAAGGATGGCTTTCTATGGATTTCTACGACACCGGAATTGATCAGTTGCTATGACCTTCAGCGTGCACGTTTCGTTGATTATACAGGTTGCGGAGATTTGAGGCAGAACTATTCGACTATATTCGTAGCGGACAATGGTGATGTGTGGTTATGGCATTCCGGAAATGGTTGTCGGAGAATCGTTCATCAGGATAACGGAGAGATGGCATCGACTGTGTTTAAAACAGAACGGGGCAATATGCCGGACAACAGAGTGCGGTTTGTCAGTGAGGATGCGGATGGGCGGATATGGATTGGGACACAGAGCGGATTAGTATCCGTTTCTAACGGTCAATACAGGATTGAAGACCGGTTGGTTCATTTTGCTTTTTCTCAGCCCTATAAGAATGATATGTATTTTCTGACGGAAGAGGGAGATGTCTATTGCTATCAGGCTACTACGCAAAAGATGAAAAAATGTGCTTCTATTGCGGGAAAAACATCACCTACCGGGAATTTTCTGTTGAAGGACCAATGGGTGATCCTTACTACTACCGGAGTGTATACGTATGATTTCAGTACCGGAGAAATAGCTGCGGATTCCCGCCTGAATATCAAAAATGGCAAATTAACAATGGACAATCGTGGTGATTACTGGATTTTTAATCACACAGGATGTCTTACCTATATCACAGCCGATAGTGGAAAAATAAAGGAATTCCGGTTGATTCCCCAAGATAAGTTGAGCTATATCGATTTTGAGCGTTATCATATTGTGCACGATTCGCGTGGCATTATCTGGATATCTACGTATGGTAATGGTCTCTTTGCCTATGATACGGCTGAGGATAAATTGGAACATTTTCTGGCCAATATAAACGATAAAAGTCATATCGCTTCAGATTTCCTGCTTTATGTGATGGAGGATCGTTCCGGTGGAATCTGGGTAAGTTCGGAGTATTCCGGATTATCCCATATCTCTGTTCTGAACGAAGGTACTTCCCGTATTTATCCGGAATCTCCCGATTTGTTCGATCGTTCGAATACCATTCGTATGCTGACTAAAACATCCGACGGAGATATCTGGTTTGGTACGCGTAGGGGAGGACTGTATACCATTGACTCGGATTTCCATTCGAAGATGACAAATCAGTATTTTCATTCCAACATTTATGCCATTACTGAGGATAAAGAAGGGAAAATGTGGATGGGTACTCGTGGAAACGGATTAAAGATAGCGGATTCATGGTATGTCAATGATCCTTCGAATCCGACTACATTATCCGCTAATGATGTCTTTTCGATCTATCGTGACCGGAAAGACCGGATGTGGGTAGGTACTTTCGGGGGAGGGCTTGATTTGGCTGAACCAACTGCGGACGGGGGATATAAATTCAGGCACTTTTTTCAGGAAAGGTTAGGCCTGCGGATGGTTCGTGTGATAGAAGAAGACGAGAACGGTATGGTTTGGGTGGGAACCAGCGAGGGAATATGCATTTTCCATCCGGACTCATTGATTGCCGATGCTGATAATTATCATTTGTTCAGCTACACGAATGGTAAATTCTGTAGTAATGAGATTAAATGTATCTATCGGGACGATAAGGGGCGTATGTGGATTGGTACGTCGGGGTCGGGATTGAATCTTTGTGAACCACAAGAAAACTATGATTTGCTGAAATATGAGAATTACGGAACAGACGAAGGGTTGGTAAACGATGTTATCCAATCCATTCTCGGAGATAAAAACGGTGACTTATGGGTGGCTACCGAGTATGGTATTTCGAAGTTTAATCCGGTTACTCATTCTTCTGATAATTATTATTTCTCTTCTTATACTTTAGGAAATGTATATAGTGAGAACAGTGCTTGTGTGGGAAAAGACGGCAAGTTGCTTTTTGGAACAAACTATGGAATGATTGTCATTGATCCGGAGAAGATACAAAACAGTGATTCTTTTTCTCCGGTTGTTTTCGCTAATTTGTATGTGAATGGAATCCAGATGAATCCCGAAATGGAGGATTCGCCTTTGCAACAGTCACTGGCTTATTCGGATGAGATTTCTTTGAAATATTATCAAAGCTCCATTCTGATAGACTTCTCAACACTGGACTATTCGGATAGCGGACGTACGAAATATATGTATTGGCTGGAGAATTATGATAAAGGATGGAGTGCTCCGTCTTCTCTTAATTTCGCATCTTTTGAGTATCTCAATCCGGGAACCTATCTGTTGCATGTAAAATCTTGCAATGGCTCGGGAATATGGAATGAAAATGAGACTACTTTGAAGATTGTTGTGGTTCCTCCGTTCTGGAAGACTAATTGGGCGGTATTCGGTTATATTCTGGTATTGATTATAGCCTTGTATCTTGCCTTCCGTATTATCCATAATTTCAATAGCTTACGCAATCGTATCAATATAGAGAAGCAACTGACGGAATACAAGCTTGTGTTTTTTACAAACATATCTCATGAGTTCCGTACCCCTCTGACATTGATTCACGGGGCTTTGGAAAAGATACAGCGTGTGACTGATATTCCGCGTGAGTTGGTACATCCGTTAAAGACAATGGATAAGAGTACTCAACGTATGCTGCGCCTTATTAATCAGCTGCTTGAGTTCCGGAAAATGCAGAATAATAAACTGGCTCTTTCCCTTGAAGAGACGGATGTAATTGCTTTCCTCTACGAGATATTTCTGAGTTTCGGTGATGTGGCGGAACAAAAAGCGATGGATTTTCGATTCCAGCCTTCCGTCCCTTCTTACAAAATGTTTATTGATAAGGGTAACTTGGATAAGGTGACTTATAATTTGCTTTCCAACGCATTTAAATATACTCCTTCCAACGGTATTATTATCCTGTCTGTAAATGTGGATGAGGTGAAGAAGATTTTGCAGATTCAGGTTTCAGATACGGGAGTCGGTATTCCGAAAGAGAAGCAGAATGAGTTATTCAAACGTTTTATGCAAAGTAATTTCTCCGGTGACAGTATTGGAGTAGGTTTGCATTTGAGTCATGAACTGGTACAGGTGCATAAGGGGACTATTGAGTATAGAGATAATGAAGGTGGCGGTTCTGTGTTTACGGTGTGCATTCCGACAGATAAGACAGTTTATGAAGAGAAAGATTTTCTAGTTGCCGGTAATGTGCTGTTGCAAGAAGCGGATAGCTGGAATCACCATTCGGAACAATTGCCGGAAGAATTGCCTGAACAGGATAAAATGACGACTCCTTTGAATAAACGGAAAATCTTGATCATTGAGGATGATAATGATATCCGTCAATTCCTGCAGGAAGAGATTGGCATGTATTTTGAAGTGGAAGTGGCTGCCGATGGAATTTCCGGATTCGAAAAAGCGACTACGTATGATGCGGACTTGATAATCTGTGATGTGCTAATGCCGGGAATGACGGGGTTTGAATTGACAAAGAAGCTGAAAACGGATTTTGCAACCAGTCATATACCGATAATTTTGTTGACGGCATTGAATTCTGCGGAAAAACACTTGGAAGGTATTGAGGCCGGAGCCGATGCATACATTGCGAAACCTTTCAGCATCAAACTATTGTTGGCACGGGTATTCCGTTTGATAGAACAGCGTGATAAACTGAAAGAGAAATTCTCCAGTGAGAAGGGAGTGCGTACTACGATTTGTGCTACCGACCGGGATAAAGAGTTTGCCAAAAGGTTGGATATTGTGATGGAGCGTAATCTGTCCCGACCGGAGTTTTCTGTGGATGAGTTTGCACAATTTATGAAATTGGGGCGGACGGTATTTTATAGAAAACTACGTGGCTTGACAGGTTATTCCCCTAATGAATATCTACGTGTAGTACGTATGAAGAAAGCTGCCGAGCTATTATCGTCGGATGAACGGTTGACAGTTTCGGAAGTGGCTTATCGGGTAGGGATTAATAGTCCGTTCTATTTCAGTAAATGTTTTAAGGAGCATTTTGGTGTAGCGCCTTCTGTGTATCAGCGCGGAGTAGACGGAGATGCTGTATCGGAGGAAGAGCTACCGGAAGAGAAATCCGGTGAACAAGAAGAAAATAGACCGGAAAACTAATGGGAATGAACGATTTTATATGAATTATTAAAGAAGAATGTACAAAAGTGCATTCTTCTGTTATTTTAGTCCATTTTTATTTACGGTGGATGTGATAACTTTGCAATGTACAAGTTTAATCAAAAAAAGTAATATCGAAGATGAAATTGATTGTTGCATTTATCACACTTTGCTGCTGCTTGCAGGTTTTGGGACAAGATAAGTTCCCTGATGGTAAACTGATTCCTGACTGGTTCAGGAATAATGAGAGCGTGAATATAAATTCGCTCGGTAAGCAGTATAGGATAACAGATTATGGGGTAGTTAATGACAGTACAAAACTACAAACCGAACAGATACAGAATGTGATTGACCGGGCGGCGAAGAATGGCGGGGGAGTCATTGTGATTCCTAAAGGGACTTTTCTAAGCGGTTCGCTTTTCTTTAAACCGAAGACGCATTTGTATCTTGAAGAAAATGCCGTATTGAAAGGAAGTGATGATGCGAGTGATTTCCGAATTCAGCTTACCCGCATGGAAGGACAAACGGTAAAGTATTATACAGCTTTGATTAATGCAGATGGCATTGACGGTTTTACTATCTCTGGAAAAGGTATGCTCAATGGCAATGGTTTCCGTTATTGGAAAGCGTTTTGGTTGCGTCGGGAGTGGAATCCGAACTGTACGAATATGGATGAGCAGCGTCCCCGTATCATTTATTTGTCTAATTGCAAGAATGTTCAGATAGAAGGAATCAGTATTGCCAATTCTCCGTTTTGGACTACTCATTACTATAAATGCAGTTACGTGAAACTATTGAATCTTCATATAACGTCTCCCCGCAAGCCGATGGAGGCCCCGAGTACGGACGCTGTTGATCTGGATGTCTGTAACAATGTGTTGATAAAGAATTGTTATATGTCAGTGTGTGATGATGCGGTGGCATTAAAGGGAGGCAAAGGTCCTTGGGCGGACAAAGATGTCAATAATGGCGGCAACTATGATATTGTTATTGAAGATTGCCGATATGGTTATTGTCACAGTGCTTTGACCTGCGGGAGTGAGTCAATACATAACCGCAATGTAATATTCCGTCGCAGTACGATGGATCAGGCACGTATTCTTCTGCATTTAAAGATGCGTCCCGATACTCCGCAGAAATACGAATATATCTTGGTGGAAGATATAAAAGGAAATGCCGGAGATTTTATCTATGTGGCACCGTGGACTCAGTTCTATAATTTAGGAGACCGGAAAGATATCCCTATTTCATATTCCAATAATATTACTATGCGTAATATAGATTTGGATTGTACTACTTTCTTCAATGTGAAAAAGTCTGACCAATATCGGTTGTCCGATTTTTGTTTTGAGGATTTGAATATCCGGGCGAAGAAAGGCCAGTTTGATAAGGATATTGTTGACCGTTTTGTAGTTAAGAATGTAAAGGTCAATTCACAAGAGGTACGCTAACGGGGTGGATGGAAATTCAAAAGTAAAACGCTGATTAACGCAAATTATCGCAGAAATAATGTTATAAGTCGTTGATTAATAACTGAAATAATACGATAATTTGTGTTAATCCTGCGTTTTTTATCACTCTCCTTCTTGTTTATTTAAGATAAACTTTGATTGCTTCTCCGAAAGGATTAAAATCGAATATGAATTTATCGCCAATTTTATGAACTGCCAGTTTTTTCTTTCCTTGTCTGGCTGTCATCTTTCTGACACCTTCTTTTTGAATGACCATTGTAAGCGGTTCTGTGAAAATCTCTTTATCCAGATCCAGTTGCGGGGTTATGATGAGTCCTTTCTTTTGTTGGCGAATGTCCAGGCGCGTATGTTTCTGTTCTTCGGTATAAGCTGCTACTTCCCGGAAAGTACCTACCCAGATCTTATCTTCCATAGCTTTTACTTTGTCCCAATGATCCCATAAACGTTGTGGATTCGGGAAGGCATCGTAACCATACGTCAAACCATGTGTCATACCCACTCCCCAATCATTTGTGGCAATTAATGTCGCCACCCATTTTTCCAAGTCTCGTGGAGTGGATTTTCTTCCTATGGAACGTTGTTTGGTCCTTGTTCCTACCCGGTTCTGTACGGCAATTCGTTTGCCTTCTTCTTTTTTGTTATTATTGGGATAAAAGAAAGTACGGGGCATGACGCCGGTATTGGCTAATATGGCACTATCATTCTTTACTATATCTTCCCGGATTTCCTCTAAGGGAAAACGGGAGAAATTCTTATGTGCCCATCCGTGATTTGTGATTTCATGACCTTTGTCGGACATTTCTTTTAACTGTGTCCAGGTCACTCGTGTGGTATCTGTGATGTGTTTGTTGTCTTTGTTGACTTTGGCGCCATTCACACAGAAAGTTCCCCGAAATCCCCGTTTCTCCAGTTGGGGAGCAGCCAATGTATATTGTTCTGCCAATCCGTCATCAAAGGTATAACTGATGGCACAAGCTTTGTCTCCTTTATATCGGGCGACGTAAATGCTATCTGAACTGAAAGCATAGTTTGAAAAGAGTCCTAAAGTAAAAAGGTAAAAAAGAAATTTCTTCATGATATTTGAGTTTATTATATTAACTATGCAAAAGTAGGGAATATGATTTAGCATTTCTATGGATATATGTGCGGATTTCATGAAAAATAGTACATGAGGAAGTTGTAAGTGTATTATTTTATATGTATTCGGTAGAATTTATATAGGGATAGATGATTTTCCGGTTTATCTTTGTTGGGTGAATGATAACTATATGGATCATCCGTACAATTATTTAAGAATAATACTAAGAAAACAATCTAAGATGAAAAATTTTATTTTATTATCCTTTTTAGTACTGCAATCAGTGTTAGTCTTTGCGCAAGAACAGCCGCGTGTATCGCAATTATTTAATTTTGACTGGAAGTTTCGGGCCGGTGATTTGAAAGAAGCTCAATTGGTAACTTATGATGATGATAATTGGCGTGTGCTGGATTTGCCCCATGATTTCCAAATAGAGCAAACGTGGGATGAGTCCGCCGGAGGGGCACGTGGCTTTAAAGCTATGGGGACAGGTTGGTATCGTAAACATTTTAAGGCAAATCCTGCATGGAAGGGTAAACGTATCTTGCTTGACTTTGAAGGCATTATGCTTGTTGGAGATGTTTGGGTAAATGGCAGGAAGGTAGGAAGTACCGATTATGGTTATCTTGGTTTTGAAACGGATATTACTGATTTGCTTAAATATGATGAAGATAATGTAGTGGCTGTTTGGGCCTCAACGGGCAAAAAAGACGGATCGCGTTGGTATACGGGCGGCGGTTTGTTTCGGGATGTTCATTTGGTCATCAAGAATCCCATTGCCATTGCAAGACATGGCGTATTTGTCTCAACTCCTAAAATCACGGAGCAAAGGGCGGAAGTCAGTGTACAAGTAGAGTTGGAAGGAATTCGCAATAAAAGTCTGGATATTGAAATCAATGCCCGAATATTGGCTCCTGACGGAAAAACGGTTGCCGGTACGAGAGGGAAGGCTCCTCAAAAATCGAAATTACAAACAGTTGAGGTTTCTCTTCCGATAGTAACGGTAGACAGTCCCGAGTTATGGTCTTGTGAGGCCCCTAATCTTTATACTGCTGAAGTTTCTTTGGTGCAGGATGGTAAAGTTATTGATTGTGTGACGGAGACATTCGGCATTCGTACCTTAGAGTTCTCTCCTGATTTTGGATTTAAACTGAACGGCAAAAAATTGTTCCTAAAAGGTATTTCCAACCATCATGATTTGGGAGCTGTAGGAGTTGCCGCTTTTGACAGAGCTATCGAGCGGCAGTTTCAGCTAATAAAGCGGTTCGGTTATAATCACATTCGTTCGTCTCACAACCCTTATTCCGAGTCGTTCTTGAAACTAGCTGATAAATATGGTATTTTGGTAGTGGATGAGCTGATTGATAAATGGAGCGACAATAGCTATTGGGGTGGTAGAGTTCCTTTCACGCAACTATGGTATCAGATGATTCCCGAATGGATCAAACGTGACCGCAATCATCCGTCTGTTATATTATGGAGTTTGGGAAATGAATTGCAGATGCGGGAAGACTTAGCCGGATTTCCTACCGGTGATTGGGGTGTCACCACTTACCGTATCTTCGATGTGCTTGTCAAGCGTTATGATAAGACTCGTAAAACGACTGTGGCTATGTTTCCGGCACGTGCCGGAGCTATCGGAAAGAATGAACCGGAATTTAACACAAAAGTATATCCTCCCGAGCTGGCAACTGTAACAGAAGTGTCAAGTTTCAATTATCGTTATCTGAACTATGCCCAATATCTGGAAAAGTGTCCGCACATGACCGTATATCAGAGCGAAGCTACAACGAATGAGCTTGCTGCTCCTTTCTTTGGCATGGATCATGATAAGATGGTGGGACTCGCCTATTGGGGAGCTATCGAGTATTGGGGGGAATCGAACGGATGGCCGAAGAAAGGCTGGAACTTTTCTTTCTTCAATCATTGTCTGGAACCTTATCCGCAAGCCTATCTGATAAAGAGTGCTTTCTGCGAAGAGCCTTTGGTGCATATCGGAGTGATGGATAATGGCAAGGAAGCCATTGAATGGAATGATATTATGGTGGGAAGTTTATCTTTGGCTTCTCATTGGAACTGGGCAACAGGCAGTATGCAGAACTTATATACATATACCAACGCCGATGAAGTGGAATTGCTGGTTAATGGCAAATCTATGGGGATACGTAAGAATGACCGGACGGATATCACCCGGCGCAATATCATTTATTGGGAAAACATACCATACGGTAAAGGAGGAAATATTATAGCGGTTGCCCGGAATAACGGAAAAGAAGTGGCACGTCATAAGTTGGAAACAACCGGTAAGGCGACTGCTTTGAAAATGGTGGTAGAGAATCCGAAGGATTGGAAAGCGGATGGGATGGACTTACAATATGTAAAGGTATATGCGGTGGATAATAAAGGAAGGGTAGTACCTGATACTAAAGACGGGGTTACTTTTAAGGTTTCGGGGGCTGCAAGGCTGATTGCTGTGGACAATGGGGATCATTTTACAGATGAGTTATTTACCGGAAATACGAAGAAGTTACATAAAGGATTCATCATGGCGATCTTACGTTCGGACCGTTCCGGTGGCGAGGTAGTAATAACTGCATCCTCCAAAGGATTGAAGGATGCAGTAAAGAAGTTGGTTACAAAATAGTTATCGGAATCAGTTTCACACCTCCATTGAGGCCTGAAGGAAGGACTTCCCAACTGTCGTATTTATTCTTTTTGTAGTTGAGTCCTACAAAATTGATTTCTTTAAACTTGCGCCAGGGAACGTTTTGTCTGTCCAATTCTGCAATACGGTTAGCGGGAAGGTTGGTCACCTCAATCTCAATCAGATTCTTGCCCGGTTGCAGATATTTGCCGACCTTTAACCGGAAAGGTGCGGCCCAGACAGTTCCCGCTTCTTTACCGTTAATGCGTATGCGGGCGCTTTCCCGTAAATCTCCCAGATCGAGAATCCAATCATCGGCGTTCAGCGCAGGCAGAACTGTCTCAAGACTGTATAACCCTGTACCCATATTGATTTTTGCGTTCGGATGGTTGATTTCCGTCCATGAAGTCGGGCTATCGATAGCGAAAGTTCCTTCGATAGCGGGGGTACTTTGTACAAAACGCAACGTCCAGTCATGGTCGAGGCTGAGGCTGACAGGTTGCTCTTGGATATATTTCCATGTTTGAGTCTCAACCGGATGATCGAATGTTTGAAGAATCACACTTTCGCCGGACTGTAATTGCAGATATACTTGTAACTTTCCGTCCTTTATTCGGGTTTGCGCTTTTCCTTTTTCTCCGGTCATCGGATCAAACAGCATGGCTGTTGGTTCATTTACACTGAGAGTAATCCAATTGTCCACTCCTTTGTCTTGCAAAGAAGAGATGAAATAATAGTGTCCGGTGCTGTGTTGGCGGCGGATATATTGCAGACCGAAGTTCGTCTTCATCTCTTCAGGCATTACCTTGCATTTACCTAATGTCGCAGCATAATCCGTACCGGTTATGATATGTCCTTTTCCGAATGAACTGCTAATGCTTTGGTTAAAATCGCTGATGTCGGGAAGCTGTTTTTGAACTTTTGTGAAAGCATTTCTGCGACTTTCCAGATTACCGAATCCGGGAACATCTTTAGGATAATTCTCCATGAATACAATTGTTGCTCCTTGTTTTGCCAATGAAACAAGATGTGCCAATACTTTCTCCGGCATATATTTTACAGCGGGCACGATAATTGCTTTATAGTTACTGCCTCCTTCTGTACGGAGATTTCCTTCCTCGTAGCGGGTATTCTGGAGGTACTTGTCCGAAATATAATCTACATCGTAACCATTGGAGGTTATCTGGTGGATGGTTTTTATAAACTTCGGAGCACGCTTGGCCATTTGGTGGATGTCGAATAAGAGAAGCCGTCCCGGTTGTTCTTCCCACATATCATATACTGGAAGATAAACAAGGAAGTCATTATCAGGCTTACCCATTTGCAGGAAACTCTGGCAACGGGTGATGTATTGGAAAAAAGCCGGGGCGTCGCGCCAGATGCTATTGGTCGGTGACATATTGATAGTGGCGTAAAATAACCAGCCCGGCCATTCCGCTTCTTTGGGAGAATAGGGAGTGCCGTGAAAAAACATATGGTTCACTCCGGAGACAAACATCAGATCCATATCCGGTTTACATTGAGACAGTGAAGTCCGGAAATGTTCCGTCAACCAGGTAAACGTCTCACTGGATGTATATGGCTTTCCTGTGATATGGGCAGCGGAAGAGGCATATTTCAGCATTGAAATGTCCGAATCGTTCTTGCGGGTAAGTGAATCCTGGCGTAATCCTTTGATATGGAATTGGGAAAGTCCGAAACCTTCACATTCCGGAATATCTACGGAGGCATATACATCAATCAGATTGGCGGGTGAACCATGCCCTTGGTTACGCGTGATACTTCCATGCTTATGTGCCCATGCAGTCCATTGCTGGGTAAAGTTCTCAATCAGTAAGTCGGAGATCGTCTCCCGGTAATCCGTTATGATGCGTGTAGTTATTTCCGGTCGTTTTTCATCCAGAAACTCGGGGAAGTAGTTTTCTAATTTGTATCCTCTTCGGCGGGCGAACTCTTCCAATAGGGTAGGTGTCCAATCGGCTTGGTACACTTCATACGAATCATTGAAGAATGTTTTGGGGTAAGCGACCTTATCTCTTTGAAAAGCCCTGTCGAATTTGTCAAGATAACGTTTAACGCTTCCCTTATCCAAGTGGTTCATTACATAACCTTCCCCTCCGGGAGCGGCACGCTTTACTTTTTGCTGTGTCTTTCCTATATATAATGCAATGATTCGCCATTCTCCTTTGGGAGCTTTCCATGTGAGCCGGTAATCTTTTACTTTTGAGGCAATATCCAGTTTCTGTCCCTGTGCATTGTAGGCCATAACTTTATTCAACTTTGCAACCTTTGCTTGCTTAGGGTCTTTTACCTCCAGATTGAGAATGTTTTCTTCCCCTCCTTCTATCTTGTATTCCTGAAATATGGCTTTGGTGGCAGCGTCCTCCAACGTAACTTCCGGTCCTCCGAAAGGCCAGCCGGTTCCGGTATTCATATCAATCTGCATACCGTTTTTATTTGCTTCTGCCTGGGTATGCTTTAACATAGTCGTCCATTCGGGTGACAGGAATTTCAGTTCTTTGTCGTCCATTCCTTGTACCCCGTAGATTGGAGTCACTTCCAATGTTCCCAATCCGGCTTTAGCATATTCATCGATGTTGTAAGTCAGATTGGGAATATCGACTGTATTTCCCATCCACCACCATCTGCTGCCGGGACGCGCTTCTGTTTGGACTGCCGGCCAATCTTGTGCCGCTAAGGTTCCGCTGACAAGCAGGAGACCTATCAATAGTGTATTTTTCTTCATGTTTTTATATATGTATCATTAGCTTTGTGAGGCTGTTTCTTTTCACGTTGCTAAATTACGGCATTCTTTCCTCAAAAAAATGCATATTTGTACTAATACATAGAATTATGTACAAATGTACATTGTTTCGTACGATTAATCCATCTACTTTTGCGGCATGAAGTTTAATTAATCATTTTGAATACACATGAAAAATAATTTAGTGCTCTTATTCTTTCTTGCGTTGACGGTTTCTGTCAGTGCCCAATCTTTGCCCGACCGGAAGGAAACGCTGGAGGTCATGAAAAAAGTGAACGGTTACTTTATGAAAAAGTATGCCGATTACACGATTCCCAGTTTTTACGGCCGTGTACGTCCGAGCAATATCTGGACACGAGGTGTTTATTATGAAGGACTGATGTCGCTCCATTCTATCTATCCGCGCGAGGATTATTATGAATATGCTTATGATTGGGCAGCTTTCCATAAATGGGGAATGCGTAATGGCAACACTACCCGCAATGCCGATGACCATTGCTGCGGACAAACCTATATTGATTTATATAATATCTGTCCCCAACCGGAGATGATTAAGAATATCAAACTATCCATTGATATGATGGTAAATACTCCGCAAGTCAATGACTGGTGGTGGATTGACGCCGTACAGATGGCAATGCCTATTTTTGCCAAATTCGGAAAAATGACCGGAGAGCAGAAATATTATGATAAGATGTGGGATATGTATTACTATACACGCAGCCAGCATGACGAAACTGGTATGTTCAATCAGAAGGATGGCTTGTGGTGGCGCGATCAGGATTTTAATCCTCCTTATAAGGAACCGAACGGTGAAGACTGCTATTGGAGTCGTGGCAACGGATGGGTATATGCCGCTTTGGTACGTGTGCTAAACGAAATCCCGTCAGACGAGCTGCATCGTCAGGATTATATAAATGATTTCCTTACCATGAGTAAGGCATTGAAGAAATGCCAGCGTGAAGATGGTTTTTGGAATGTCAGCCTGCATGATCCTACCAACTTCGGTGGAAAAGAAACTTCCGGAACGGCTCTTTTTGTATATGGAATGGCTTGGGGAGTGCGTAATGGCTTGTTGGACCGTAATGAATACCTGCCCATTCTCTTGAAAGCATGGAATGCTATGGTAAAAGACGCTGTCCATCCGAACGGATTCTTGGGCTATGTTCAAGGGACGGGTAAAGAGCCGAAAGACGGACAACCGGTGACTTATAAGAGTGTGCCTGATTTTGAAGATTACGGTGTAGGTTGTTTCCTGCTTGCCGGAACGGAAGTGTATAAATTGAAATAAGCATTCTTTAAGTAATAAAGAAACCAACTGTATTTTATTGAAACGGTTGAAAACAATTCATCGGAAAAGATGCATTGGCTTTCAACCGTTTTTGTATATATGTAGAAGAACCAAGATTTTGGGGACAGGAAAAGCCGCGAATGGATAATCCTCCCTGCATTAACGTATAATTTTCCATTATCCGATTACCTGATTCCCGCTATCTTTGCGATAATTGAGAGAACGCGATGAAATGTTCAACTTTAAATAATTCAGATATAATGAAAAAGATTGCATTATTGCTAAATGTTTTACTGGTTGCAACGATATGTGTTGCCCAAAAGCAGACCTATAAGTTCGATTTTAGTTCGGATAAGAAAGTAAAGGAGGGATATTTGAAGGTTACGCCTCAGACTTTGTTTAACAATGAACAAGGCTATGGGTATGATTTGCAACCCGCATGGGATGGCAAAAGTAACAAACCTTTCTTCTTTTCGGTGAATGTTCCTGATGGAAATTATAAAGTGACAGTGGTAATAGGCAGTAAGAATGGACCCTCCAGCACTACGGTACGTGGTGAGTCGCGCCGTTTGTTTATAGAAAACCTGTCTACCAAGAAAGGGGAATTGAAAACAGAGACGTTTACAATTAATAAGCGTAATATTAAAATATCCGGGAAAGAGAGAGTACGTATCAAATCCCGTGAGAAGAATAAACTTAATTGGGATGATAAACTGACACTGGAATTTAACGGAGAATCTCCCCGTTTGAACTCTTTAATAATAGAACCTGTGGAGAATGTTCCGACCGTTTATCTTTGTGGCAATTCAACGGTTGTGGACTACGACAATGAACCTTGGGGAGCTTGGGGACAAATGATTCCCCGTTTCTTCACGGATAAAGTGTGTATAGCCAATCATGCCGAATCCGGTTTGTCCGCTAATACCTTTATCAGTGGCAACCGTTTGAAAAAAATCATGTCCCAGATTAAAAAAGGAGATTATCTTCTCGTTGAATTCGGTCATAATGATCAAAAGCAGAAGCAACCGGGAACAGGGGCTTACTTTTCTTTTGTCTATAATCTGAAAATATTTATTGATGAGGCCCGTGCTAAGGGAGCCAATCCGGTGCTGGTCACTCCTACTTGCCGCCGTCGTTTTGACAAAGAAGGAAAATCTGTAAATACGCATGGGGAATATCCGGACGCCATTCGTTGGGTAGCGCAAAAGGAGAATGTTCCTTTGATAGAGCTTAATGGGATGACAACCATGCTTTGTGATGCTTTAGGAGTTGACGGCTCCATGAAATTATATGTTCACTATCCGGCAGGAACTTTTCCCGGACAAACGAGAGAGTTCAAGGATAATTCTCATTTCAGTACGTATGGCGCTTATGAGACTGCGAAGTGTGTGGTGGAAGGAATGAAAAAGGCAAAATTGGATATTGCCAATTATTTGAGAGCAGATTATAAAGGATTCAACCCTGCCCAACCGGATAAATTTGAAACTTTCAAATGGAATTTATGTCCATTTACGGAGATAGAAAAACCGGACGGTAATTAAAGAGGGAGCAATGGATGATTACCAAGTCATTTGCGTACAATCGTCCATTGTGCACTTCGATAAGTAGGCTTACTTTTGCAAAAAACAATCGGAAAATAATAACTTAAAAATGAAGACATCAATGAAAAACATGTATCTGGCTGCCGCTATGGCAGTATCATTGGCTTTTACAGCTTGTAGTGATGATGAATCGGGAAAAGCGGACCGTGCTTATAATCCAATCGAGATTTTGGGAACTATCAATGATGCGACTGATGTTCAGAATACCCGTGCTGTCGGCTCAAGCTGGGGAGCTGACGACCGTATCGGAGTCACTGTGGACGGACCGACGAGTGGTAATGCAGTCGATACTTATATCAATATTCAGTATCGTAAAGACAATGGCAATGCATTTCGTGTTGTAAACGAAGGTTCTGTGGATAACAATATCCGTTTGAAGGGTGATGGCGCATACACATTGGCGGCGTATTATCCTTATCAGGGAGAGAACGGTACTTTGCCGGGAGAAGAAGGAGTGATAACAAAGAAAATAAGCGGAGCGGACCAGTCTGCCGATAAACAACCTCAGATTGACTTCCTTTTCGCAGAGGCTACCGAAGTATATGCGGATTCTCCCGTAACATTTAATTTTACACATCGGATGGCTAAAATCATTCTTCGTTTCGCAGCAAAGAATGGTGCTACATTGAATGATATGACTGTACATCTGAAAAGTCTGCAACTGGAAGGTACATTTGATGTGAATACCGGAGAGGCGGTTGCTAAAGAAGGATCTACTCCTGATTCTGAGTTGACAGTGGATGTAGCCAAACCGTCGGAAGGGGAAATGAATGTTTCCATCATCCTGTTCCCGCAAGAAATGACTGAAAGTGTGTTGTTGGAAGTCAGAATGAATAATGAGACTTATACTGAATATGTTCCTGCACAAAATCTGTTGGCCGGTCATGCATATCCTTACAATGTGACATTTGAAAATCCTGCCATGACTATTAAGACTGCTGAAATTGCCGATTGGGTTGTGGAAAGTGACAAGGATGTGACAGCATCAGTGACAGAGTGAATAAAGCATGATAAGGATTCAAAAAAAGAACGGTATGAAAAGAAATAAATTAGCCCTTTCTTGCTTATTGGTGGTAACAGGTTTCTTCGGAGCGTGTACCGATATGGCAGAAGATGACTTTCAGAATAATAAGTATCCGGTAGAATTGATGGCGGAAAAGGCGGATATGACCTTTACCCGTGCTATTGGAGAAAAGACCTCTTGGAATGGTGGAGAGGAAATATCTCTTTATGATGGCGTTACGCAGAAATTATATGAGGTTTTGGCTTCCAAGGAAATGACAGCCAAGAATAACGATCCTCTTTATTGGTACACAACTACGGAGGAAGAGACTTTATTTGCCTGGTATCCGGCTTCGGAGACATTGCTGACCGGATGGACTGTACCGGAAGATCAGACTACTGAAGAGGCGTACAATCGGGCGGATTTCCTTTATGCGTATGAAAAGATGAAATTCCGTAGCGATCGGAAACTTACTTTCCGTCATGGAACGGTTAAGTTGATTATTAATGTAAAAGGAGATGACGATACGGTATCGGAGGACGATTTGGAAGGTGCGGTATTTACTGTAAGAACTGTGACTAAAGCAACTATTTCCGAAGGGAAGATCAGCCCTGCAGAGGGTGTGGAGACTTCCGTGATGCATCCGTTTGTATCGGAAGTTAGAAAAGATTATGTTGCTTCTTATCAGATGTTGACAGTTCCTCAGGATATGTCAGGTAAACTGTTTTTTCAGGTAGAGTTGAAAGATGGGAGAAAGTTTACCCATACACCGGGCAATAGTGAAGGAATTTTGGAAAGCGGACACCAGTATACATATAATGTAGGAGTAGGAAAACCGGGACTCGTGGTGGAAGTAGAGAAGAATTCAGCGTCATGGGATGGTGATGATGAATCAGTGGAAGGAACTGATGATGTAGAGTAATATTCAAAACTAAGAATCGGATATGAAACAATATAAATTTATACAAAAGCTGTTGTTGGCAGTGTTGGCATTGGGTTGTGCAAGCTGCTCACAGGATGAAGAAACACAAGTAAATCAGCAAAATCTGGTTGTATTGAATGTGACTGATACAGGGTTGGTAAGTAGTGAATCGCAGACGCGCACGGCTGACGAAGGATTTGTGACTACCTTCAAGAAAGATGATGAATTAGGACTGTTCGCAGTGAAGGGTGGTGTGATTATGGATGAAATAAATAATATGCGGCTCACTTACAATGGTTCTAGTTGGTCGGGTAAGCCGATATTATATGATGAAAGATTGGAAGGCGTAGTATTTTATGCGTATTATCCTTATCAAGCAGATATGACAGGTAAAACTGATTTGCAAGGAGAGGATGATTTCTTTGCTCCTCTTGTAGATAGTTGGAATTTGACTAATGCACAAAGTGACCAGAAAGAGTACGCAAAACAGGATTTGATGACTTCGGGTAAGACGGAGCTAATTGGTGAAAATGGAAATTATTCATTGAGTTTTCAATTATCGCATCGTATGAGTCTGGTTGTGGTGAAGTTGCCTTCTACACATTATCTATTTACGGATGCAGAGGGAACAGTACTTCCGGAAGAAACTCCTTATATTGCGAAACCGAATCCGGCGAGTATTTCGTTTGAGATAGGAGAAGAGAAAATATTGCCTTATTATGATGCAGCTAAGGATGAGTATCGCCTGTTGAGAAAACCGTCATCTGCAGAAACGATTACAGGGTATTATAATGGAAAGAAATGTTCACTAGTGACAGAAGGTAAAATGGAACAAGGCAAATATAAACGCTTTGTTGTTGATGGTGGTCATCAGGAAAAGAAACATCATTTGCAGGTGGGTGATTTTTATTATGCAGATGGTAACATTGTCTCTGTGACAGATGAAAATCCTCCGGTCAAAGGATGTATTGGCGTGGTTTATTATGTGGGAAATCCTCAGCCTTCTGTTTTGTATAATAAAATGGAGAATCCTACGGATGGGTATACGGCAGACCAGGATGTATTATTAAGAGAACATGCGAATTGTACTCATGGATTAGTTATTTCTTTAAATACAGCGAAGAATACATTTGGTCCTAAAAATGAGATGAGAATCTGGTTTGTTAAGAACTTTGTGGGTGCTTCTAAGTATATAGACTTATCTGGAAACTTTTATGATACGTCTACTGGAAAAACAACTTCAACTACTGTCAAAGAGCGTGATAGGATATTAGGCTACAATAATACTAGAATAATAGAATTATATAGTGAAAGCCAAACGGAAGAGTTTATGGCTTTGGAGGTATTGAAAGAACATCGTAATAGTGTTTTGGCACCCAATATAAGTTCTGATTGGTATTTGCCATCTGCTCAAGAATTGGTGTTGTTGCAGAATAAGGAAAATGTATTGACCAAGTTGATTGCTCCTCAAATTAAGAAAGTGTATGAAGAAAGTCAGATGTCTATAGCTGATACTTATTGGTCTAGTACAGAACGTAATGCATCAAATATGTATTATATGAAATATTCAGCAGAGAAAGCTAGCCCTCAAACAGGAGGGGTAAAGAGTAACACATTTGAATATCGTTTTACTCTTGCATTTTAAGTTTTAATTGTATTATTGAAAATATAAAGGAATTATGACAAAAGCAGTATTATCTATGGCATTAGCGGTGTTTACACTATTACCAGCCAATGCTCAAATCGTTAAGAATGACCTCTTGAAAGGTTATAAAGAAGGTGATGTTTTGGAAAAAACAGTTTATAATGATAAAAGAGCACCTATCAACGTAGATACTTGGTGTGGTGGTTTTACTTCTAAACCGGTTGAAGGATCGGTAAGTCCTACGATAGGAAAGGCGTTGACTTATGAGGGATATAGTGAAGCGGGACCATCTATCACTTTGGGTTTTCCGCAAGGTGTGAAAGGCTCTCGTGTCAGCGTATATTCATTGGTTGAATCCGGAAAAGTATATTCTAAAGGTACATATTATATTGCCTGTCTGGTGAACTTCTCTAAAGTCGGAACAAACTTGGCCGACTTCTTGGCTGCCAGTGCCAGTTATGTAGGTGGTGGAAATCGTGGTCAGGTATATGTGAGACGCGAAGGAAATGATAAAATCAAATTTGCAGTAGGATTGTTGAAAGAACGTGCTGAAGCTCCGATGGCTTATGATTGTAATAAAACTCATTTATTGGTCTTGAAGGTAGATTATACGAAGAATGAAGTTTCATTATTTGTAGATCCGGAATTGGGACAGAGCGAGCCAAAAGCTGATATAGTAGTTACTGGTGAAGAAGGTGCTTTGAAAGCAGGTCTGAAGTCTGTCGCACTCAGAAACCGTAATGGGTTTAAAGGAAGTATCGGTAATTTCCGCTTTGCCAAAGACTGGGCTGGTGCCATAGGAAAATAATAGAAGATTCATTTTTTATAAGACTGGGGAAAGCTGTATGTAAGGACAGTTTTCCCCAGTCTTATTTTCTTCAGTGCAACAAAATTGTCTTTATTTTAAGTTTTATACGGGGAAAAACAAAAATGTCACATCGCTTATAATCAGATACTTAATACTGAAAATATCCCTAAATTAAAGTAAGTTTACAGAAAACATAAGGTCGTTTTCGCTCTTTTGGGAAATAAAATTGCACTTTCTGGATAACAGTCTGTTCATCAGTCTATTAGTTCTATATTAGCCTGCCTGTTTACGATTAGTCTGTTGCTGTTGGGCAACCGTGATGATGCACAAGTCTGACTTAATGGTTACACTTGTGTATTATTGAGGTTGCTCAAGTGTAATATCTTAATTCTATTAGGAGACTTTATTAGTATTACGGTATGCGATGATTAGTTTGTGCGGGAGAAGTGCTTACCTCGTCTATATGTTTCCGATAAAGCATACGGTCTTTACGTTCCAAAGCTACGGGGAATTGATACAAGTAAGCCTTATATAATAAAGAAAAATATAATAATAAAGAAAAGTCCTCCGATCCGTAGAACCAGACCGGAGGACTTTTCTTATCAACCTTTTAATAAATGAATGCCAGTATTGTGTCGTTTAATTATATCCTTTATTTTGTTCATATAGCCCTTCTTTCACCTTCATTTGCGAGTCGGGTATCGGATAGATATATGAGTCTTTTGTAACCAATTTATATAGTTCGTATGTTTCCGGTTTGCTAATCACGCCGTTCTCGTCCGAGCCATTAAACTTAAACATTTCCTGCAATACCTCTACATAACGGTTTTGGCGTACGAGGTCATGCCAGCGAATGCCTTCGGAAGCCAGTTCAAGACGGCGTTGCCAGTCTACGATTTCGGCAAACCTTTCGGGAGTAACATGATCGGGTACGGTTGGAACACCGGCACGTTCGCAAATGTCATTGACCAATGATTTTGCTTTATCGGTAGGTCCTACAATTTCGGCATACATCAACATTACATCTTCAAGACGGATTATCGGATAATTGATCGGGAAATAAGTACGGTCTGCAATCTGTGCATCAATATCTTCGTAACCTAGCATCTTGCGTTTCATCTTATGTTCAAAGAACTTCTGGAAGAAAGGACCGCCCGTATAAGGCACACCGTCGTCATCCACGAAATCATCCGTGTAAATCGTGCTTGGACAACGTATATCCAAAGACACCCCTTCCGTATCCATTAATTTGAAACGTCCTGCCAGTCTGGCTTCACACCATATTCTATTACCGGACATTTCTAGTTTTGTATACGAATCATTCACTTGCGGAACCGAGTTGAACACCATCGGATTACCATAGTTTTTGGAAGCTATGTATTGAATTTCAAAAATATGGTATTTGTTATCATTGTCGCTGATCCACACTTTCTGCCATTCGTCACCCGTTTGTGCCCAATATTTGTTATTGGCGCGGGCATAGTCTATCACCTCACTGAATAGCTGTTCCGCCAATGCTTTCTTGGATTCGTCTTGCACGGGATACCCCGCCATTGTCAGATAAACACGTCCCAGCAACGATTTGGCAGCGGCTAAGGTGGCGCGTCCGGCAGAAGCATTGTTTCCTTGATAATTCAAGGGAGTGTCTACCAGCTTTCTCACTGCATCTTCCAGATCGGGGACAATTGCGGTCTCGTAAACATCGACTTGTTTTGACTGTTTGATGGTCATTGCTTCATTCACCGATACAGGTTCCAATACGATGGGGATATGTCCGAAGTAACGTACCAGGTCGAAGTAAGCCAATGCCCGGAGGAATTTGGCTTCACCGATAAACTGATTCTTTATCTTTTCGTCGGAGAAAGTAACACCGTCCGTTTTGCTGAGGAACATATTGGCACGCGCTACGATTTCATACAAATCATTCCATGCAGACGAAAGAGTGCTGATGGTGGATATATTGGGATTAAACGTACCTATGTCGATATAGTCGCGCTGCTTATCGGTGGTTTTATCTACCCAAGCATTGTCCGAACGAACTTCCGACAACATCCATGAATAATTGGCAATCGGCAGCAGACCGTTGTAGATACCGATCAATGCCTGCTCCATTTCGTTGGGAGTGGTGTAGAAATAATCAGTGGTACGTGTATCGTTGGGTTCTACTTCCAACCAGCTTTCACAAGAGGACAGAGTCAATGTCAGCGCCAGTCCTCCGCAAATGATATATTTATATAGTTTCATAGTTTATTGCTTTTTTAGAATGTAACATTAATGCCCAAAGTGATGACTCTTGCCTGCGGGTACGAACCGTAGTCGTAGTCTCCGCTTGAACCGGCGTTGTTGGCTTCCGGCGAGAACCCGCCGTCGTACTTATCCCACATCAGCAGGTTTTCTCCCGACAGATAGACGCGTGCGTTCTGAATAAATTTCTTTTTGAACGGAAGACGATAGCCCAATGTAATATTCTTGATCTTGATGAAGTCGGTGCTGTACAGCCAGCGACTGTCGTAGAATTGTCCGGTGTTGGCATTGTCGATACCGGGAGTCTTGCCGTCACCGGGTTCTGCTTCCGATTTCCACATATTTTTCCAATGTGCAAGCACGTTGATATTGGCGCCCATACCCGGACGGTCCATTGCACGTCCCAATACTCCGTAAATATGTCCGCCTGTCTGTCCTGTGATCAGGATCGAAAGATCGAAGTTCTTGTATTTGAAAGTATTGGTCATACCGAAAGTATAATCCGGATCAGGTTTCCCCATCAATGTACGGTCACTGTCGCTGATCACTCCGTCACCGTTTGCATCCCGATAGCGTACATCACCAACTTTGGTGTTCTGCATGACAGGATATTTCTGTAAGTCGGCTTTCGTCTGATACACACCGACTGCATCATACATATAGAATGATCTTAAAGGCTGGTCTACCATGAACACTTGTGTCGTTTTGTCGTATCCGGTGAATACGGTGCTGTTGTCATCTCCCAGACTGAGAACTTTATTCTTGTTGTAAGATACATTCAGAGACGTCGTCCATTTCAGTTTTCCCGTCAGATTCTGGGTAGTCAGCTCTAGTTCAAAACCTTTATTGCGGATCGAACCGATATTTCCCCAAGCTTGGGTGAAACCGAGCAAGGCGGGAACGGTAACTTGATACAGCAGGTCTTTGGTTGTTTTTACATAATAGTCGGCAGATAGAAAGATACGGTTGTTGAACATTCCCATATCGAATGCGATATTCCAGCTTTCCGTCTTTTCCCAGCCAAGATCCGGATTGGCAAGCGATGTCGGTGCAAAACCGTTAATGATGTTTCCGGACGAGTAATTGGCACTGCTTAGTTTGGCAAGGGCGGTGTTGGTAGGGATTGAGTTGTTACCGTTGGCTCCCCAACTTCCGCGTATTTTAAGAGAGTTCATAAAGAAGTCTTTCGGCCAGAATTTCTCGTTTGAGATGCGGTAAGCGGCAGAAACGGCAGGGAAGACTCCCCAACGGTTTTCCTTACCGAAACGTGAAGAACCGTCGCGACGGATACTGGCTGTCAGCAGGTAACGGTCATCATATTCGTATTGCACACGTCCGAAGTAGGACATCAGTCGGGAAGGAGTGGACAAAGAAGCTGCGGCTGCTGTCAGCACTACATCTGCCATGTCGAACACTTCCAAAGAATTATCAGGGAACTGCGTAGCGCTTAATTTGCTGGAAGAGCCTCCGGAGCTTTCCATCGAATAACCTGCCATCGCTCCGACAGTATGCCTGCCGAACGTTTTGTTATAATGCAGAATCGTTTGGAGAAGGAATTTATTGCTGCGTGCTTCCGAACGGCTTGCAGTCGTTTTGTACCCTTCGCTGTCTGTTCTGTATTTGGTGACGCTGCTCGGAATGAATGAGCGGCTTTGCGTACTGCTGAAATTGTAGGAACCGGTAACTTCCGCTTTCAGCCCATCCCATATATCCGCTTTCACATAGGCAGCGGAATTAAAACGGACACTTTCACCATGATTGGTCACTTCCTCCATATATGCGATGGGACTTACCTTGCTTGAACTGGTCCAGCGATAATAACCTTTGGAGCCTGAACCGGTATATATACCGTCTTCCGGTTCCGCAACGGGCACCATAGTAAGAACGTTGGTTGCCTGGCGGTCCTTACCGTCTACCCGTCCGCCGTCACTCCAGTTGGCAGAAGGCGCCAGATTCACTCCGACGGTAATCCGGTTGAATAGTTTAGACTCTACATTGGCACGGAAGTTCAAACGTTTGTAACTGCTTTCGATAGCAATACCTTTCTGGTCGGTGTAGCCCAAAGATATACGGTATTTGGTATTGCCGCGACCGCTTGAAAGTGACAATTGGTAATTTTGTATCGGTGCCAGGCGGAAGAATTCATCTTGCCAGTCAATTAGCTGCAAGTTGCCGTAGCCGGGTTCTGTCCAGCGCGGGTCATTCAGGAAATAATAGCTTTCTTTGCCTCCTATCATTGCCAGACGGGTGGCGTAGTCGTCTTCAATAGTAGCTCCTTTACTTCCGTATTGGGAAATATACCGGTTATTATTGTATGCGGTGCGGAACTCAATCCACTCTTCCGGTGACAGGACATCCACTTTCCTTTCCAATGATTGGATACCGAAAGAAGCTTGAAACTGTACTTTTACTTTATCATCGGCGCTCGCTTGCTTGGTTGTGATCAAAACAACTCCGTTGGCACCGCGCGAACCGTAGATTGCCGATGAAGAAGCGTCTTTCAATACCTCGATAGATTGTATGTCACCCGGATTGAGACTGCCTAGATCGTCTACGGGAATACCGTCCACCACATACAATGGGGTAGCATCCGCATTGATCGAAGCGGCTCCACGTACGCGAATCTGAAGTTCCGAACCCGGTTCTCCGGTAGTGCTGCGCACTTCCACACCGGCTAACTGCCCTTGCAGTGAAGAGGCAATGTTGGTTGTTGCCCGGTCTTCCAGTTTCTCGGCATTGACTTTAGCGATAGCGCCGGTCACATTTCCTTTCTTTGCGCTACCATAACCGATAGCAACAACCTCATCTAGTGCAATGGCAGATTCGGCCAGCTTGATTTGGAGAGTTTTACCGGTGATTGTAACAGTCTGGGTGTTGTACCCTATAAAAGATACTTCCAGAAGTTTGGCATTCGCGGGAGCGGAAATCACAAATTTACCGTCCAAGTCTGTAATCGTTCCTTTGGAAGTACCTTTCACTGTGACGTTTGCACCGATAATCGGCTCATCTTTCTCATCTACTACCACTCCCGTCACGGTTCGGTTCTGTGCGAGCGACAGGGTAGATTGTAATACGAACAGAGTCATCAAAAAGAGAGATTGCATCTTCCTTCCCAGACTACCATTTCCATGCAGAATGTTTTTCATGTTGATATATCTAAGTAATTAAATTAGTAAATAACGGAAGAAACAAACAGAGCCTGACGGTCTGTCCGACTTCCGTTGCAAAGGAAGCGTATCGGAAGAAATTATGCGCAAGTATTCGTACGAAAAAGATGTAATATTATACTAATGGCTGAAAAATACTCCTGATATTTGTACGCAACCCCTTATAAAAGTACAAATATAGCCTTTTCATCGCAGTTTTTTAATCTGCTCGTACATCTGTTTGCCTAGATATTCGGCTGAATTCTGATTGAAATGAAGGCGGTCGCCCATCAATTCCGCATCCGACATATCTATCAGATAGGCATTCTTGTCTTCTTTTGCCAGGCGTTTCATCGCTTCTTCAACCTCACTGCCGTATTGCTTGTTCTTTTTGGCTACCGTACCGAAGATAAATGGAAGCTTGGAGTAGTCTTCTCCTGTCTTTTCACTCAGATGGTTGCGCACATAAGCGACGACTGCTTTCAGGTTCTCGTAGTATTTGTCGCCGTATGCACGGTCGCTTTCTCCTTGATGCCACAGAAATGCGTCAATCCGGTAACCGTTCTTTAATTTTGATAAGGTGTTGTCGATGCAACCGTCTATGTCATTGATAAAAGAAAGCAATAAGGAACGCCCCTTTTGGCTGGTTGCCACGTTGCCGGATAACCATTCGGGATTTGCCGACCAGTGAACCGACTTGTCCGAACTGGTGGACGGTTCGATAGAAGTGCCTCCGATAGCCCATTTGATAACGTAAAAAGGCTCTTGCCATAATTGCTCTAACCAATAGTAGGTGATGGCGTCATATCCCCATGTGTGGGGCTTGGCTCTTCTTTTGCTCTTCGGCCAGAAAGGACGGAACTTCCCGTCTGTGCGGTTCTGGGCTATTTTACAGTATTTGTAGGCTCCTGTGGTGAAGGCCGTGTCTGTGGACATAGCTTTGATGTAATCCGGCAGACGGTCGTTGGGCACGCGTCCGTCGGTGTTTGACTGTCCGGCAGTGATAATGACATGGGCAGGTTGGTTATTATCTGCCAGGCAATTGCAACAGAATGCAAGCATTAAAATGATAACTAAATTTTTCATGATGAAATGATGGTTTATGATTTTAAATACAAACTGAATAATAAAAAGTCCTCCCAAACGATAGAAACGTAAAAGAGGACTTCTTAATCAAACTAACAATCTTATGTGGGTTCTATATACCTATTGAAAACGAATCTATTTGATTGCCTCGAGGAACTCTGCCTCGACGATTCGCAGCTGATTCTTACTGCTGCTCTTTTCCAGTTCCATTTTGTTGGCGGCTTTCGCTTCTACTTCTATCAACTGCCCGAAAGCGTCCTTGTCACTTGTATTGCCTTTCAGACGGATCGTAATGGTATTGGCACGTACCGGCTTGTCTATGTTCAGGTGGACATATCCCAAACTCTTCTCTGTAGTGCCGCTCCATATCAGCTCTTTGCCTGCGTATACTTCCAGCGGGTAGCTGCGCGAACGCCATCCGTGCAGTTTCAGACAAACGTCATCTATCATTGCTTCTTTTTCCAATGTATAAGTAATCCATGCAGTGCTGAGCTTGCCGTCGTTTTTCCATTCAGACAGTTCTATATCATCGTAGCTCTTGGCAACATCTCCGCTGTTGGCTCCGGCCTTTGCCGATACAATTCGGATTCCTCTTTTGGTATCTTTATAAGAAGGAGTGGAAGGAGTCTCACCTCTGTCCAATCTACCTTTCAAACTAGCTTGAGGCAGATAGGAACTTAATCCATTGTTTACTTTCACCGGAACCGTTTCCAATGTAAGAGTGGCTGCAGGTAACCCTTTGGCTTGTGCGGTCAGTGTTATTTTTCCGGCGGTTGTCGTACTGCGGATAAGTGCACGGTTGATACCACATTCTACCGGCAGATTGGTATCGAGGATATGGTTGTTTTCACCTTGTGCGATACCTCCGCGCCATTCGGCATTTCCCTTTAAAGTGAATTGGACAGTACGGTTATCCAACGGACAACGTTTGCCGTCCTTATCTACTACCTCTACCTGTATCAGAGCCATGTCGGCACCGTCTGCGTGGAAGCCTTCCGGATTCTGGATGGCGGTAAGTTTCAGTTTGGCTGGTTCACCTACCGTGCTTACGGCGTAACGGCTGATTTCCTTTCCGTCCTTGTTGTAGCTGACAGCTTCCAGCTTGCCCGGTTTGAAAGTGACCTTGTCGAAAGTAAAGAGGAAGTTGTACTGCCGTTTGCCTTTTCCTAACGATTTACCATTCAGGAAAAGTTCCACATCCTCGCCGGTGGATACTACATGTACCGGTTTTACTGTATTCTCCGGATAGTTCCAATGACCGATGATGTAGGTCTGGTCTGCTTCCGTATCCACCCATCCGTTCCACATGACCTGATGAGCGTAGAATGCGTCTTTCTCAATGCGCATGGCATCCGTCACCCCGCTTCTGCGGTAGTTCTCCTCACCCCGATGATGAGTGTTGGTGTCGGAGAAAACAATCTTGGTTCCACCGGAGCTGACTCTGTTGCCTGTTCCGGGACGTTCACGCCAATAGTCATACCAACGATTAATCATAATGATAGCAAGCTGGTCTTGATTGCGGTTGTAATCGGTAGCCGGTTGTCCTTTGTGAAGAGGTCCGTCTCCTTCTTTATGGAAAGGATAACTGTATTCATCCCAATATTTTCTTAAACCTTCGTCGCGGCAATATTCGGTTGCCCACATCGGATGATGTTCGCTTTTGTTGATATACAGCATTTCGCCGCCATATTCCGCTTCACGGATATCCAACATCTCGCGGGAACCGATGGCACGTCCGCCGAACGGATCATACTTGTCACGAACGGCTTTCATCTCAATCATGTGAGGTCGGCTGATCGCTTTGTTTCCACATTCATAGAACAAGATACTGGGATTGTTGCGATTATAAATGATAGCGTCACGCATCAGCTCCACCCGTTGTTCCCATTGGCGTCCTTCACGGTCTTTTTCCGAATCACCGGCAGGCATTGCCTGTATCAAACCTACACGGTCGCAAGATTCCACATCCTGTTTCCAAGGAGTGACGTGCATCCAGCGAACCAGGTTGGCATTACTCTTCACCATCAGGTCGTTTGAATAATCACTCAGCCAAGCCGGAACGGAAAGTCCGACAGCAGGCCATTCATTGCTGGTACGTTGGGCGTATCCTTTCATCTGGATCACCCGGTCGTTCAGCCAAACTTTTCCTTCTGCAAAACGTGTCTTACGGAATCCGGTACGAGTGCTTACTTCGTCGAATATATGGTTGTTACTGTCTTTCAGAGCTGTCTTTACCGTATACAGATAGCCATATCCCCAACTCCAGAAATGAAGGCCGCCAACAGGGGCAGAGGCTTTTACTGTTTTAGTTTCCCCTGCTTTCAAAGTCACTTTGTCACCTTGAAAGGTCTTCACTTGTTTGCCGTCGGCATCTAATATAGTTACCTGATAGGTGAACTGGCGAGGCTCTTTACTGTCGTTTCTGACTTCCGATTCTGCACAGATCGTAGCTTTTCTGCCTTTGATGTCGATGTCCTTAGCGTACGTATATACTCCCGTCGTTTTCAGATTACTATACAGGGGAAGTGTCTGATATACATTGTCGGTAACGTAGAGGAATACGTTTTTGGGAATACCGCCATAATTGGCGTTGAAGTTACGGTCGTTCCATTGAAATTTGGTCTTGGTTCCTTCTTCCCTGTACATCCAGTCGTTGTCCGTCCGTACGGCAATCACGTTTTCGCCTTGTTTGATATAAAGAGTCAGGTCGAAACCTACTGCCATCACCCCGTTTTCATGTCTTCCCAGATTGTGTCCGTTGAGGTAGAAGTCTCCACGCTGGCGTACTCCTTCAAATTCGATAAATACTTTCTGATTACTTTTTAAATCGGGAATGCGGAAACTTTTACGATACCACACCACCGTGTCTGTCAGTTGTTCGATAGAAACTTTGAATGCTTCATCTTCATTGAAGGCATGAGGCAAAGTGACTTGTTTCCACTTGCTGTCATCGAATGTTGCATCTTTGGCTTTAGGAAAATCTCCTGTTTGCAGTTTCCATTCGCTGTTGAAATTGTACTTTTTACGTTCACTTGCCTGTCCCTTGACGGCGGGCAATGCGACCAGTAAAAATACGAAAAGAAATAAGTTGTGTTTCATGATGATCAATTAAAATGTTTTGCTGCAAAGGAAGCACATTAATGGAAAATACGCCTATACTCCCGTACGGAAAGGATGTATTTTTTATCTTTTGATGAAAAAACAGTAATGGAGATTTGTACGCAAATCCGTAAGATAGTACACTGGGGCTTCTTCTCACCACAGATTACACAGATTAACACAGATTAATTTAATGCATTAATAATCAGGATCTATTATCTGTGTTAATCTGTGTAATCTGTGGTGAACTCGAACCATGCTGTCCTTTATTCTTCTGATAAATAGAAGGAGCGATTCCAAATTGGTTCTTGAAACATTTACTGAAATAATAAGGATCATTGATACCCACTTTATAGGAAATCTCGGCAACGGTCAGGTCTTCGGTCAATAACAATTCCGCTGCTTTCTTCATACGGATAACACGTAAGTATTCATTCGGAGAGTATCCTGTCACTCCACGTACTTTCTTATAGAATACGGTACGTCCCAATCCCATAAGGTTGGCATAGTCGTCTACCGAGAATTCGGCTTCTACCATGTGCTCGTTCAGTATTTCGTTCAGCTTTGCCAGGAACTTGCTGTCTTTGTTGTTGGTGCAGATTGCTGAATGGACGATTCCCGGTTCATTGGAGAACTTCTCACGGAGTTTGTCCCGTTGCTCTATCAGTCTGGATACTCTGGCGAGCAGCAAAGATACACTGAATGGTTTGGTGATATAGGCATCCGCTCCGGCCTCTATACCTTCCAGGTATTTTTCATCCATATTAAGGGCAGTCAGCAGGATGATGGGGATATGACTTGTTGCGAACTCATTCTTTAGTTTCTTAGTCACTTCAAATCCTGTCATTCCCGGCATTAACACATCACAGATAATCAAATCGGCGTCAAAGGTCTGTGCACGTTCAAAGCCACTGATCCCGTCCGCTTCGGCCACCACTTCGAAGTATTGACCGATTTCCTCTTTTAAGAATTCACGGACATCGTTGTCGTCTTCTATGATTAATACTTTCCGTTTATTCAATGGAACGGAAGGTTCTGCCGGTTCTTCTGTCTTGTCACTCGTAATAAATTCTTTATGGCGTTGTTCTTCTTCCTCAATCAGTATTTGGTTAGGGATGAGGAAGTCTTTTTCCTCGTAAACGTCGGCATTTGCCGGTAGTTCTACGGTGAAGATAGAGCCGCCTCCTTCATTTTCCTTATAAGAAATCGTTCCTTTATGTATATTGACCAGACCATAGGTGAGGTGAAGCCCTACACCTACGCTGCTGTGTGAGAAGCTGCTTTGCATGAAGCGGTTGAACAATTCGTTTCTTTTTTCTTTCGGGATGCCTACTCCTGTGTCCGTCACTTGGATACAAAGTTGTTGCTTTTGTTCCGAGATTTCTACCTTGAATATGATTTTCCCATTGGACGGAGTGTATTTGAATGCATTTGAAAGTAGATTGTAAATCACCTTGTCGAGATTTCCTTTATCGACAGGCATTTTGTAAGAGGTATGTGACGGCTCGAAGCGGAAATCCATGTTTTTGGATTCGCTTACATCCTTGAAACTTAGGAATATCTCATAGCAGAAAGCGATAATGTCCGTTTCTTCTAATGAAAGGGCAAGTTTATTCTTCTGCATCTTCCGGAATTCCAGCAATTGGTTGATAAGCCGCAACATCCGCTTGGTACTCTTATCCATGATTTTTAGGGAATGTTGCATATCTCTGGAATGGTTTCCCATATTGACGATTCTTTCCAAAGCTCCTTGAATCAGGGTTAATGGAGTGCGGAACTCATGAGATATATTGGTGAAGAATTCCAGCTTGTATTCCGTCAACTGGTTTTCTACTGTGATGCGGTTGCGCAATGCGTTGAAATTCCGGATGATACGGAAACTGAAATAGCCGGCTACTGCGATTAACAGGGCATATAACAGGTAAGCCCAAGTCGTTTTCCAGAACGGAGGGGCTATCACAATCTCCATCACATTCTCTTCTCCCCAGATACCTGCGGCGTTGCAAGCTTTCACGTGGAGTTTGTACTTGCCCGGAGGCAAGTTCCGGTAAGTGGCGAAGTTCAGGCTGGAAGGCGAACTCCATTCCGTGTCATAAGGGGGCAGGCAATAGGAATACTTGGATACCCCATTCAGATAGTTGAATGTGGAGAAGGAGATGACAAATGATTGTTGATAATATTTCAAGTTCAGCTCGTTGATGTATGGCATTGCCTCCTGCAAAGGAGAATCCTCCACACCGGGAAGCATATTGGCTCCGTTGATCTGAAGTCCGGTAAAGACTACGGAAGTCGGTTTGTCCAGATTCTCTATTTTATCGGCATTCAATACAACCAAGCCATAGTTGGTACCGAACAGTAGTTTGCCGTCATTGCTTACACAAGCGGTGTTCTCACTATATACATTTCCCAAAGTGTAGGAAGAGAAGAAATAATTCTCAATTTGCTTGGTTGCAGGAGTGAAGCGTGAAATGCCATATTCGGTAGCTATCCACATCTTATTATCCTTATCCTGAACAATGGACTGCACTACGGCATTGGACAACCCGTCTTTGATGTCGTAACAGTTGAAGGTCAGATGCTGATAATCGCCTTCCGGATGGCAGACGGCAAATCCGGCTCCGGCGGTTCCGATCCACATATTGCCTTCATGGTCATTCATCAGGCAACGTATCTCATTGTTGGGGAATGTGCCGTTGACATGATTGTATATGATATAATTCTTGGGCGAAGCGATGAGGGAATCCGGATGGAAGATATAAATACCGTTATTGGTGCCTACCCACATCCGCCCGTTCTTGTCTTCTTCGATGACACGAATACGTTTCTCTCCATAGTTGTCCTGCAAGAAGTGCCGGAATTGATAACCGTCCTTCGTCTTTACGGCTAAGTTCAGTCCTCCGCCGAACGTTCCCAGCCACATTCGGCCTTTCCGGTCACGGTAGATGGAGAACACCTGGTCGTTGGAGAGCGAATTGGGATCTTTGCTGTTGTTCTTGTACCATTTGTCCGCTCCGATACGAAGACCGGTTCCTCTCATACCCAGCCATAGGTTACCTTCCGGGTCCTCGTTCATACTGTACACATTGTGGGTGAAATCCTCGCGGCGTATTGTCTTGGTCAGACCGGGGTCGTATTCGTACAGGCTGCCCATGCGGTTTGCCATATAGATATTTCCGTTTCGGGTTTGGAAAAGCATACGGATGGTATTGGAGCGGTCGGAACTGTTCTCGCCGCTGGGATGGAGACGTTGTGTGCCTTTGTTCAGAATCTCCAGATGAGATAAACCGGAAAATTCGGAGCTTACCCAGATACCGCCGGAACGGTCTTCCATTACATATTGGAGGTAATTAGAGTTAATATGGCTGGATTGGCCGATGTCAAAGGTGAAATGCTGCAAGTCTCCCGTAGCCAGCTCGTATGCGTAAAGTCCGTTTCCGTAAGTTGTAATCCAGATGATATCCCGTGAATCGTGTACGATACTATATCGTTCCACATCTATATAGCCGATATGTTCGGAAGAAAGGAACTGGAAAGGTTTGATATTGCCCGTTGTAACGTTGACGTACCATAAATGTCCGGTATAGTTGTGCACCCATACATTCTTTTTATTGTCTTTGGTGACCGCACCGTTTTTGATATTCAGGTCGGAGTAGCGGGAAAGTTTTCCGGTAGGGATATCCAGCAGATAACTGCCGTTGGCGGTAAACAATACCCATTTGTCTGCCAGGAGGAAGTTGCCCGTGACACGACTGTTGTCGTCAAAGCTTGCGGCAAGTGAACCTACTTTTTCCAGTTTGTCGGTAGAGTAGGTGTGACGGTAGATTTCATTCTTGTCGGTGATGATGCAGGTATATTGGTCATAAGCGATGATATGTTCCCAACTTTGGCTCTGCGGATCCAGATTGTCAGTTTGCCCGTTCCGGTATTTCAATAGCCCTTTACGGGTTCCGATCCAGACTTCTCCTTTGGCGCTTTCCAATACAAACTGCACCCTGTCGGAAGGTAGATTTCCCAACTCTTTCTTATAAGTCTGTGACGAGAACTTCCCATCCTGATAAACGATTCTTCTGCATCCGTTTTGATTATGCCATAGCCAGACGGAATTATCGGAGGTAATGAAGAATTTAGAATAGTTTTCTTTATATTCGTTGCATCCGGTGAAATCCACAAAACGGCCGTGACGCAGGTCATAACAACTGATAAAAGAGGACATCGTTGAAATCCATAGGAAGCCGTTCGGATCTTCTTCTATACTTCGGATGCGTGAATCGGCCAGTGAAAGCGGATTGTGGATGTCAGGGTAGATGTTGACAAAAGAATTGCCGTCATAATAACTTAATCCGTTGAGCGTACCCAGCCAGATGAATCCCTTACTGTCTTGCGACATATACCGGATGGAGTTATTGGCTAATCCGTCTCCGGTAGTCAGTTTATTGGAACGTACCTCTACGGAGGCGAATGCCGGGTACAAGTAGAATAACAGGAGGGAGAATATAAGTAACGTATTCTTCTTCATAGTGAATTTATGTGTTTTATCTTACGCAACAAAGATAAGGATAAAAAACGAAAATAAAAGCGGATGAGTGCAAGAAGGTTGTAAGCAAGAGATTTGGCTTTCTGTCCTTCTATTGGTCGAGTACGGAGCGCAGCTATGGCAACGCGTACAACATGAACTTCGACTTTGGCTACATGTACTACGGCAGTAAGGTCGGCGATTCTTTTTAGAGTGCGTTTCTCTCTCGCTTTTTAAGCGCCCCGTAGTCCCGCAGCATTTGCATGGCTGTAGAAGCCGTGAAGAAGCCCGGGCGATGCAGGCAAGAAAACGGTGAAGATATAAGCCGCAAAGTGTTCTTTGATATGTTGGGAAAACGAGAAACTTTCTCAAAAAGCATACGAGCTAAAAATAAAGTTCCACTTTTATAGTGGAACTTTAGGAATATACTCTATCTTTGCACAATAAACGATACGGAAAAATAATGGAAATAAGCTTTGATAAAGAATATCTGCGTCAATTGTATGAGGAAGGGATGACAGTGGATAAGAAACACCGCTTCCAACCTCATATTATAGCCCGATATCAGCTACGTATCAAGGTCTTGGAACAAGTCCGGGGTATAGAAGAACTCCTTGCAATCAATTCGCTGCACTATGAAGTGCTGAAGGGTGATAAAGCAGGCATCTCGTCCGTCCGGGTGAACGACCAATACCGCATTGAGTTTACAGTAAAGCAAATCTCGTCCGAAACAGTCGTGACGATATGCAATATTTTAGAATTGTCGAACCATTATAAATAAACGAAAGGCATATGGGAAAATATACATGTCAACGCCCCATACATCCGGGCGAACTGCTCAAGGAAGAGGTTGAAAGCCGCAAACTGTCGCAAGCCAAACTTGCTGCACAGGCGGGAATTTCGTACAAGATTTTAAACGATATTCTGAACTGCCGCCGTCCTCTGACCACTTCCACCGCGTTGCTGCTCGAAGCGGTTTTAGGGATAGATGCCGGACTGCTGATGCGTATGCAGTTGGATTACAACATGCAGCAGACCCGAAATGACAAATCTTTTATGGAACGTTTGAATCGGATACGACAATACGCAGCGTTGCTATAAGAGCCAGACTTTACCTATCGGAAGATTTACCCAAACAAAAAGATACTCCGTTAGGCGTGGCCCGCCTAACGGATGGATATTACTTGAACTGATACCCTCTGAAAGTCTCTTTCTTCTTAGTGAGATCCGGCCCGAAATAGAATCCCGGTTGCGTTGGTTGGTTGTAGCCTACATTCTGGGTTGCGATACTGATTCTGTATATAGGATCTTCCAGGAAGGTATGGAAGCGGTATTCAGTAGGAATAGTCGATACATACAGTCGCAGGGAACAGTTGTCTTCCGAGCGTAACAGCACTTCTTCACGCCAGTCACCCACGATGTCACCTTGCAGACAGGGTACGGCTTTCGTTCCGTTATTGGAGAGAGCCCCTTCGAATGTTACGATTCTGTTTACCTTTTGTGCTTTCCAATCATACTTGCTGATAATGTTCTTATCCAATAACTCGCGCAGCAAGTCGCCATCCCACCACACAGCCATGTTGGTAGGCAATCCTTTTATCCTGCCTGCAATAGCTTCTCCTTTTGCATTGCGCATTCCTGCTTCCCACGACCACATTTCCACTCCGGGCTGGGTAGGGTCGATGTCGGCTGCCATACAGCGGCCTACATCCTTGTTGCTTTTCACTTGGAGAATGATCTCTCCCGTTGCCGCGTCGCGATAAGTACTGCCGTCACGTTTGTTCTCATGGCAGTCCCACACTTGCAGTCCCTTGCGTGAAGGATCAAAATGGGTAAGATGGATGGCGTCTCCGTGTCCCATCTTGGTAGAGTAGAGTCCTTTGCCATTATGGTCGATGGCGCAAGAACCGTAAATAATTTCATCGCAACCGTCACCGTCCACATCTCCTACACGCAGGTTGTGGTTCCCTTGTCCGGCATAATCTTCGCAACCGGGATCATTACTATCGAATACCCAGTGTTTTTTCAGTTCTTTCCCGTTCCAGTCGAAGGCAGCCAGGACGGTGCGGGTGTAATAACCCCGACACATCACTACACTTGGATGAATTCCATCCAGATAGGCTACACAAGCCAGAAAACGGTCGCTGCGGTTGGCACGCTCGTCTCCCCAATCGGAAGGATCACCGCGCTGAGGGATATAGTCAATCGTGTGCAATGCTTCTCCCGTCAGTCCGGAAAATACGGTTAAATACTCCTTGCCTTTCCATACCCGTCCTTGATTGACAATCGCATTTCTTTTCTTGCTGAAAGTACCGGGTTCACGATAATCGGCTTGAGCGTTCCCTATGACATTCCTTTTTGCGTCAACACTTCCGTCTGCTGTGCGCATCACGACTTCCGCTTTCCCGTCACCGTCCAGGTCATATACCATAAATTGTGTATAGTGTGCCCCTGCCCGTATGTTTTTACCTAGATTAATGCGCCATAACTGTTCACCGTTCAGCCGGTAACAATCGATAAGCACTTCTCCGGTATATCCGTCATGTGAATTGTCCCGTGAATTGCTTGGGTCCCACTTCAAGATGATTTCATATTCTCCGTCACCGTCCACATCACCGATGGAAGCGTCGTTAGGACTATACGTATAGCTGTCTCCTGCGGGAGTCACTCCGCCTTCCGGTCTTTTCAATGGTATTTGCAGATAGCCGAGAGGAGAGTTCTCTGGTAAGGTATACTTGCCATCCGTATGGTGAGTCTCTTTGCCTTTTATCACAGGGCGTACTTCATAAACTGCCGCTGCCGGACTTCCGTTCTTGTCGCGAAACATCGTACCGGTGATAACGGGTTGGTCGTTCAGCTTCTTGCCGTCCCGGTAAACATTGAATCCGGTTTTTATCGGGTCGGAAGATAAATATCTCCAGGAGACGGCAACTTCCGAAGGGTTCTCACGGATAGCGATTACTCCGCGTCCGAGCTTCTCCCGTTGGAGTTTGGAATAGTTGTAATTGGGTTGTGCCATTACAGTCGGTATAGTAACCAATGTAAGCATACATAACAGTAACCAGCTTGTACTTCTTTTCATGTCACTCTATTATTTTGAGTATTAGATAATTCTTTTTATTTCATGTGGCAAATTTAGTCCTTTTTTGAATGCCTGTACATGGAAATATGTACAAAGACAATATAGAATTGTCCACTTGTGTATATAGGATTATCCATTCCATATAAATTTCTATCTTTTGTGTACATTCGTCTATTTAGCCTTCTACGGAATGCGGTAATTTTGCAATGTGAATAAAAAGGAGTGAATATGAAGTATCTTTTATCTATTGTACTATTGGCATTGATTGGCTTTACGAGTCCGAAAAGAACCATTACCGTTTCCGCGCATGACTGGGGGAATGTCCCCGTACAGCCCGATTTGTCGTGGGCGGAACAGGTGGGTGCGCAACGGGTTCCTAAATTCGACTGTATCCATGCAACGGACTTCGGACTGAAAAGTGATACTTCCGTTCTTAGTACCCGTTTTATTCAGTCGGCTATTGACGCTTGCCATGAAAAGGGGGGAGGGACGGTTATCATTCCTTCGGGCGTTTACCGTATAGGCGCCTTATTCATTAAAAGCGGAGTGAACCTTCATCTGAGCAAAGGCACAACGTTGATAGCAAGTGAGGATATCCGTGACTATCCGGAATTCCCTTCGCGTATTGCCGGCATTGAAATGACATGGCCTTCGGCCGTTCTCAATATCATGGATGCGGAGAATGCAGCGTTGACAGGCGAAGGATTCATTGATTGCCGTGGAAAGGTGTTTTGGGATAAATATTGGGAGATGCGCAAGGAATATGAGAAGAAGAAACTCCGTTGGATTGTGGATTACGACTGCAAACGGGTGCGGGGAATCCTTGTCTCAAACAGCAAACATATCACTTTAAAAGATTTCACCCTTGTACGTACCGGTTTTTGGGCTTGCCAGATTTTGTATTCCGATCATTGTTCGGTGGATGGCGTTACCATTAATAATAATGTGGGAGGACACGGACCGAGTACGGACGGAATTGATATAGACTCTTCGACCAATATTCTGGTTGAGAACTGTGAAGTGGATTGCAATGACGATAATATCTGTATCAAAGCGGGCCGCGATGCGGATGGGCTACGCGTGAACCGACCGACGGAGAATGTGGTAATCCGTAACTGTACCGCACGCAAAGGGGCGGGATTGGTGACGTGCGGCAGTGAGACTTCCGGTTCTATCCGTAATGTGCTTGCCTACGATCTGAAAGCTTACGGTACGGGTGCGGCGTTGCGTCTGAAATCATCCATGAATCGTGGAGGAACGGTGGAGAATATTTATATGACCCGTGTGAAGGCTGATAGCGTAAAGTATGTATTGGCTGTGGGGTTAAACTGGAATCCCAAATACAGTTACTCCGCTTTGCCCGAAGAATATAAAGGGAAAAAGATTCCGTCACACTGGGTTACCATGCTGACTCCCGTCGAACCGAAGGAGAAAGGATATCCTTATTTCCGGAATGTGTATTTCTCGAATATACAGGCTGACAGGGCAAAACGTTTTATCACAGCTTCCGGATGGAATGAGGAGCTCCGCATTGAAAATTTCTACCTGTCTAATATTAATGCGAGTGTGGAGTCTGCCGGAAAAATCGCTTATAGCAAGAACTTCCGGTTGAAGGATATCCGTCTGACAGTGGAAGATAAGACTAAAGTGCAGGAGGCGGATAATATAGACAGTCGGATTGAGATAGATTATAAATGATTTTTCATTGCTGTAGGATGAAAAATCATTTATGAGAGGATTCTCAATGAAAACTAAATGATATAGACGTGCATGCGACAATTTTTAATCTTTTACGTACAATCGTACAGGGGTTGTATATCTAGAATAGTCTAATTTTGCTTCGGAATTCATAGAATGGTAATTAATAAATCATATACTATATGAAAACACTCTTATTTTTAGGTTTTATGTGTTTGTTTATGTCTTGTCATAAGTATCCTGACACTGTTGAACAAGCATTAAAGCAAGCTGGAGACAATCGCAAGGAATTGGAAAAGGTGTTGGAACATTTTAGAAGACAAGGAAAAATACCTTATCAGTCAGCCTGTTTCTTAATAGAGAATATGCCATATCATCAATCAAAAAAGATGATTTTACTTGATTCTGCATACAATTCCTATTTTGAGCGGGTTGATTCTATCTATTCTCAGTTGTTTGCCAATATGACTATTGAAGAAATACGTCCATATAAAAAGAAAAAACATGATTCATTATGCATATCATTAGCTGAAAAATTTAATGGTTTTGTCGTTCCTAAAATCTCAAATGTTGATAAGACTGATATTCAAATCATAGATTCAGAGTTTTTAGTCGATAATATAGAGTCGGCATTGAGAATTTGGAATGAGAAAGGTTATAAAACAGATGAGGATTTTGATTTTTTCAAAGAGTTTATTTTACCATATCGAACTACTAATGAATTTCCTTTAATAAAGCGTAGTCAAATTCGGAAAATGTATAAAAAGATATTATTAGATTCTTTATTGGACACTACACACGAATCTGTGGAACGATATAAGATATATGTTGATAAATGTAGATGGTTGAATAAATATGTAAAGCCTAAAGAACACATGGGAATTTATGATTTGTTCGTTCCTAGATTTAAAATGGATTGTCATAATATGACGAACTGGAGCTGTAATGTCTTACGGGCATGTGGAATCCCTGTTGTTTATGAATATACTCCGAAATGGTTAGATAGGGATAGCAAACATTATTGGTGTAATTCTCCTGATTCGACGGGAATAGTCCAACCTTATACAGCACCAGGCAATAACTTGCGTGAAGATTGGGATAGTAATATTAAATATTGTGGAAAGGTCTACAGAAAAACTTTTGGAGTACAATATAATACTCCTTATTTTATGGCAACAGAAAATGAATTTATTCCTAAACAATTTAGTACTCCTTTGTTAAGTGATCAGACTTTCCGTTATCATCAAACCATAACTTTCCGGTTACCATTACTGGATAATATTGATAATAATATTGCTTATATCTGTATGGTCACTACTAAAGGGCTTACGCCTGTAGGCTGGGGCAAAATCGATCATCGGAAGAGTGAAATCATTTTTGAACAGATACCTTTAAATACTTTGTTCTTTCCCGTTATTTTTGATGGAGAAACAATGCTTGATATCAATGAGCCGTTTATGATATTATCTTCACGACTTAGGAAAGATATACCAGAACCTCTTACGGTTAATGAACAGCAAAAAAAGAAGCTCGATATATCTTTGGTAAACGGAAAGTTACTTGTTACAGGGGCAAATAAACAGCTTTCCGGAATGAAATATATCACTTTGAAATGTGATACAACTAAAAAAGAAACGTTACATCTTTTACGTAAATATCCGGAAAAACGAAGACTGAAAGCGTTGCAGGAAAGGATTAAGGGTTCGTATATCTTGGGAAGTAATAAGGAAAAAAGGGATTTTGACACACTTTACATCTTAGATTATGTCCCATATCCATATTTTCAAGAAGTCGAATTTAAAAATGACAAGAAATATCGGTATTATCGCTTTCGAAATCCAGATAAGAAAGGTGTTAATATTGCTCATATGGAGTTTTTGGGGAAATATTCACGAAATCATAAATGCTCTTCTCCAACACCTCTACCTATCTTTTCTAAAGAACAACTAGAAGATAAAAATCAATCTTTATATCGGATTAATGGCATTCCTCTTAATACCGGTCATAATGCTGCGGATGCTTTTGACGGAAACTATGATACCTATGTGACAACTTCTTCGGTAGGTATGGATTTTGGAACTCCTGTACAAATCAATCGTATTCGGTTTGTTCCACGAACAGCGAATAATGGGATTGTTCCGGGGAATAGTTATGCTCTTTTTTATTATGCCAATGGTTGGAAGGAGTTTAAAATACTTTATGCAGAAAATAGTTATCTGGATTTTAAAGATGTGCCGTATGCTACGCTTTATTGGTTACGGAATCTAACAACAGGAAAAGAAGAACTTCCATTCTTCTATTCTAATGGTAAACAATACTTTCTTCACACAGACACAATAAACGAATCCATATATTAATAATATTCTTTTTCTATGTTTAATTTAGACAGGAATACGGTATTTTCATCTTTGATGGGAATATTAATAATTTCTTTAATTATTAATCGTTTTACAGAATTTTACAATGCATCTGTTGTTTTTCCTGTTTTAGGTACATTAGTGGTTGGCGGGATTTTAGTCTTTTCTATTCTATTCAACCGTATAGTACCTTTTGTGCAACTCCATTGGATTGATTTAATGGTAGGAGCGGGAATAACTTGTATGATAGTAGATTATTTGTTGGGGAATAGTGGTTTGTGGCAACTTGGTTGTTTATGTGTACTCATTCTCTATTGTATTTTACGATTGATTAGAAAAATAAATTATGTTGTGATTTATATAGGAGTAATGCTGGCAGCCTTTTTGCTTGCTACTATAGGCTATTTGCAACTTTTTAAGATTTTGCCGTCCGGTAATTCTCATTTTTCTATTACTGGTCATTATCATAATCCGGCTGTTTATGCAGGTGTTATGTCTTTACTTCTTTGTGTGATAGTAGGATTTATTATCTATACTTTTGGATATTCGTTTTATAGGAAAATACGAAATATATCATATTGCATTTTTGTTTTTTGTTTCCCGGTTTTTATTTGTGTCGATTCAAGAGCGGCATGGGTAGCTCTGATTGTAAGTGTATGTTGGGGCATATTGAGAATCTATAGACTTCAGATAAGGATATTGTATAAATCTTATCTTCCAGTGATGCTTGTTCTTTTTTTTGCATTGAGTTTGTTGGCTTCTTATGGTCTTTATAAATATAGATCTGATTCAGTAGATGGGCGAATACTAATAGGAAAAGTGGGTATTGAGATGATAAAGAATAAACCTCTAACAGGATTTGGTGCAGGAGGATTTGCTGGAAATTATATGTATTATCAAGCCCGTTATTTGAAAGAAAAAGGGACAGAACGTGAAAAATATTTGGCGGGAAGCACTCATTTAGCTTTTAATGAACCATTGAGATTATTGGTTGAATATGGCATTGCAGGGCTGTTGATTTATGTCATTTTGATATATTATATTTTGCAATCAAGAAGAAATCATTTGATTATTAGGTTATCACAGATGTTGTTGATGTCTGTTTTTATTTGGGGACTTTTTGCTTATCCTAATCGTGTATTTCCTATTATTTTGTTTACGGTGTTAGCTTTGGCATTGTTGGTCAGGTTGGATAAAGTAAAACGGAAAAAAATACATTTAACTTCTCGTTGTTTTGTGGTTATCAAAGTTGTCTTTTTATTTTTAGTATTGCTATTGGGTCATGGTATTTCAAATATGTTGCTAGATTATCACCAACTGTATTTTTTAACTCATTCTTCTCCAAATACGCTGTCTGAAAAAACACTTAGTGAATACAATAAATTGGAACATTGGATGTCAAACGAAATAGGTTTTTACTATCACTATTGTTTGGTTTTAAATAGATATAGAAAAGATGAACTTTTAAAAGATAAATTGTCTTTTCTGATATCCCGTTTCCCTTCACCGACAGTATTTGTGTTGAAAGGGGATGTACACAAACGATTAAAGGAATTTATTGAAGCAGAAGAATCATATAAAATGGCTCATTGGATGATGCCTACACTTCAAACTCCTAGAGGAAAGCTTGCTTTTTTATACCAAGAAACAGGAAGAAAGCGAGAGGCACTTTTATTAGCAAATGAATTATTAACAGAAAAGGTTAAAGTCTATGGCTTTGCAACACATGATTTGCACCTTAAACTGAAAGAAGTATTTAGTGAACAGTTAACTAAAAGTTTAATTAAAAAAAAGTAAAGCTTGTATGAGAAAAATTAAAGAAACCCGTCTTATGCTTATTGTCTTGGCGGTATTGTGCTTGTGCATTTATGCCTGCTATGATGGTGTGGATTTCCCAAGTGGTAAATCAAGTCGTTCTGGTAAATTAAAAAAGAAAAACAAGGAGTTGACTACAGCGATAGCTCGTCAATGGTTTGAGGCTAACATGACTCCGGTTGTTACTATGCGTTCATCTGAAGCCAAAGATGTACAGGCTGCAATGGTTAAACCTAAATGGGAAGATGCTTATGAAGCTAACCGAGGAAAGTATGAAATTGTACAGACTCCTATTCTAATGCGTGGTAAGAGAATATTTGTTGATGCGGAGACTCAAAAAGAGTTTGAAAAAATACGGGGACAGAAATATCTTCGTAACGCTGCTCGAATGGTAATTCGGAAAGACCTTAGAACAGGTGAAATTAGAAGTTTCATTACTGTTTTTGTCGGTTCATTAGAGTATATGAAGAAGAGCAAGAAGATGGGACGTAACTCATATTTATATAGAGAATCAGATTTTGATGGTAAAGTGTTATTCTTTGAACCTAATGGTGGATTAATTAACGGTTGGAAATATCGTAATGGTAAGATTGTTGCTAAAATAATGCCATTGAGTGAAGATGCGAAATTTTTTATTACTCGTGGTTGGGTTGAAGAATGCCATACAGAGATTGATTTTGAAGTAGAAAAAGTATGCCATGATGAGGTTTCTATTGAACCTGATGAAGAATTTGGAGAAGCGTGGGTAGTTGAATCTATATGTGAAGATATAACAACTCCAATCGAATATCAGGTCTGTGAAGAAGAGTGGGAGGAAGATGAAGATAATGGTGATAGTGGTATAGGTGATGGTGATGGTATTAGTGGTGATGTTGATCCTACTGAAAATGAAGCAGCGCCCAAAGCTAAAAAATTATTTCAAAATAAAGATATGCCAGTACGGGATTGGAAATTCATAGAAGAGAGACTGGATTCAATAATGAAAGATTGTATGGGAAAAGGATTATATAACAGTTTGGTGGACTCATTAAAAGGAAAACATATTTCTTTTCAATTTTCTACAAAAGACCAAGCTTCATTTAATCCTCAAACCAATATGCTTCAGTGGAATAGAAATATGGATAGTAATCAACTTTTTCATGAATTGATGCATGCTTATCAATACCAAAATGAAAAGTCCTTTGATTCTTGGAAAAATGCTATAATAAATATGGAGATAGAAACACATTATGCTCATTATCTTTATATAAAAGGAAGCAGTGAATATGGTGGAAGTGATTGGGAAAAAGGTAGTAAGGGAGGAGATTCTCGGATATTGTCAATAATACATTTGGAGGATTATGTTGATAATAAGGGAAATTTAATTGATGGGATGATTGTGGATTTGCTCGATACCTATTTAGAATTTCATGTTGTAACGGCTTTTAAGCAGGATGCTAATTATGGGAAGTATAGTTATGATGAAAGTCGTAGTTCTCTGTCTAATTTTTCAAACTTAAATAAAATAACTAAAGATTGTTGATTATGAAAATTTACATAATTTGTATTGCATATTTATTGTTCTGTTCAACGATGGTTGCTCAAAACTACTATTATAATGTTGACAAAACTTTTAAAGAAAATGGTTACACTTATCAATGTGATGTATTAGAAAAAGCTAAATTTGTTACCCTTTATAATAAGGAAAACAAATTCACTTATGTTAACCAGGTTGATAGACATACGGAACAAGTAATTTCTATTGAAGAAAATATGCAAGAAAAACAACTGGAAGATGATTCTTGGACAAAACAAAAATGTTATTCTATAATAAATGGAGCTTTTTCAAAAGAAGAAAAGTTACGGGTGAAAGGTCGTAGTTTTGGAATAACAATGTTTATAGATCCAAATACGGGGAAAATTGCAGAGGTGAACTATAAGTTTACTTGTATGAATCCTTATGCAACTATTCCTATTTCTGTTTTTCGCCAAATAGAAGTTGAATTGAAGAAGTACGTCTGGTTCGTTCCAACAGAGCTCGGGAAAAGACGAAACTATATTATAGTGGGATGGCGACATGAAGTGAGATGACCTAAAGATATAGAGTAGTTTGTTTGGATAGATATATTTTAGCAAACAAACTACTTTTTTGTTCTACTAGAATTTATTGCCGAATATGAAAAATCATGTAATATGTATCGTACTTTTATTGTCTTGTATGACAATTTTTGCTCAAGATTCTAAATTGTATAAGTATTATCTTGACTTCATAAAAGATGAATCATTATCTGGTTTTGTCAATGTGAATGGAAAACTTGTTATACCTGCGGGGAAATATGCTGATATCTTTACTGATGAATTTGATAAAATAGCATTTGTGGCTATTAGAGGTAGGCAAGGAACATATGTAGTTGTGAAGTATATAGAGTGTGTTTGAATAGTGCGCTCTATATTTTGGTATGTTATTAGAAACAAATTTCTATTCTTTTTGTACGATATTACAGTTTCTAGGGTATAAAAAACACTAACTTTGCTGTCATATAATACATTAATACTATGAAACGAATCAGCCTTTTTCTTCTTTTTTTTATAGGATACTACCTTTCTCTTCCGGCAACAAATTATTTTGTGGCAACGAATGGTAGCGATACCAACAGTGGAACAATAGAGAAACCTTTTGCCACTTTGAGGAAAGCACAATCGAAAGTGGTTGCCGGAGATACTGTTTATATCCGCCGGGGGACATACAAGATAACGGAGTCTGAGGTGATGGAACACCATACGGCGGGGAGTACTATCTGGAGCCGTGTCTTTAAAATGGATAAAAGCGGGACGGGGAAGGATAAGCGGATTTGCTATTCCGGCTATAAGAACGAACGTCCGGTATTCGACCTTTCGGAAGTAAAGCCCGTCAATGAACGGGTTATTGTGTTTTATGTAAGCGGTTCGTATCTGCACTTCAGAAATATGGAAGTAGTGGGCACGCAAGTGACAATCACAGAACATACACAGTCCGAATGTTTCCGCAATGAAGGAGGCAGTAACAATATCTATGAGCATTTGTCCATGCACGATGGCATGGCTATCGGCTTTTATATAGTGACGGGCAAAGATAATCTGGTGCTGAATTGCGATGCATACAATAATTATGATCCTGTATCCGATAGCGGAAGAGGAGGAAATGTGGACGGCTTCGGAGGCCATCTGACTTCGGAATCCTATACGGGTAATGTGTTTCGGGGATGTCGTGCCTGGTACAATAGTGATGATGGGTTCGATTTAATTAATTGCAAGGCAGCTTTTACCATTGATAATTGCTGGTCTTTTCTGAATGGATATACGAAGGAGGGGGATAAGGCCGGAGATGGAACCGGATTTAAATCAGGAGGTTATGGCATGAGTGATAATCCAAAGGTGCCGAAGGTGATTCCAATGCATACCGTTCAGTATTGTCTGGCTTATAAGAATAAAAACAAAGGGTTCTATGCCAATCATCATCTGGGAGGGATTGCCTGGTATAATAACACGGGCTACCAAAACCCGTCCAATTTCTGTATGTTGAACAGGAAAAGTGCATCCGAAAAAGTTGATGTGCCGGGTTATGGTCATATTATAAAGAATAACATATCTTATATGCCGCGAAGTGCGGACAAACACTTGATAGATGTGGATGAAACACTGTGCGAGATTGTGAACAACTCTTTTGCTCCCGAAAGTTATGAACTGACCTCTGCCGACTTTATAAGTCTTGAAGATACGGAACTGATGAATCCGCGTCAGGCGGACGGAACTTTGCCGGATATTGGCTTTCTGAAAATAACGGCAAGCAGCGTGCTTTATGGCAAAGGCATGGGATATGAGTCCGGAGGGCAAGTTCCAGTTCCCGACGAAGAACGATTCGGTTGGCTGGAGGCTGCCGCTATCGCAGTGGAAGATAATATGGCAAGTGTGGTAGGACCGGATGCAGAATTGTTTACCAGTTTTTTTGTGAACAACAATCGCGTATCGTTTACGGAAAGAAAAGTTGACCTTTCTTCCTATCAGGGACTTGTAATGTTGGAAGCAAGAGCTGCCAACGGTACTATTGTCCGGTTAAAGGTAAACAAATAATAACCTTGAAGATATTATTGATATGAGAAAACATCACATAATAACAAGAATCTTTTTAGCTACGGGAGTACTGTTCTGTCTCTTTCTCATTGCTTGCGGTAATGATAATGGTATGGATGACATAAATCCCGATATGTCTTCGGAGCAAACGCCTCATTTCTTGTGGAACACGACAATCCTTTTGGAAGAACCGAATGGTTGGGGTTTGCTGGTACAGCCAGGTTCTGTTGCAATAACCAACCTTACAGAGGGTAAACAATACAGATTGCTATGGCAAGGAGATTGGTCTACGGGAAAGAAGGCTACTCCTGTTTTGAGAATTGTGGAAAAAGGAAAACAGACTGAAATCATAGCTTTAAAACAATTGGAAGTGTCTGTGATAAAGGACGGGCACTATTCTCTCACGTTCGGTAGTGATGATAGAGAGGGGGAGTTGGTGCTCGCTAAGTGAGAGTTTGCATTAGCCTTAATTTCTTTTATCATGGTTCTCGATCCATATACCAGAGCTCCCATGCTTAATCTGGATATTCGTCAAGAAGTGAAGATTGTGAAAGATCCGATAGTAGATTAGGTGCCGGATGCCCGTATGTAATACGTAAAGGCTACGTACCTGTTAGTAAGAACATACGTACTTAGTATGTAAAACGTCTGAGAATCGTAAAGGCTCACATTAATGAGCGGTTTTGTCCACAACTGTGAGCTGAAAGGTTTATGGCTGTTAGCTCAAGGGCTCACGAATGTGAGCCTTTATAAATATCGGGAGTTTAACAAAAGAAATAGGGTAGATTAACTTTGTCTGTGTTATTGTTCTACATTAAACATACGGTTGTTCAAGGAGTGTATACTGCTTGTTTATATTTGAAACTCCTGATAGTAAGTATGAGAGTAAAAGTTACTCTCATACTTACTATCAGGCTTGCTCTCATTGCTGAAATGCCGATGAATAAGTCGATACAGCTGTTTATGAGGGTATGAGGGTAAAAAGTGATAAAATCTTTTCTGTAGTATCTACGATATATGTCGGTTTGAATTCTTCCAATTCGCTTTTTGGACGAAAGCCCCATGTTACCCCACAAGCGGTTACTCCTGCATTGGCGGCCGTTTGCATATCTACTCCGGAGTCTCCTATATAGAGAACTTCGTCTTTTTCTACATTGGCCAACTTTAATATATCGAAGACAACCGTAGGGTCGGGCTTTACACTGATTCCTTCCCGTTGACCGAACACGGCAGTGAAATGAATATTCGGAAAGTAGTGAGCTATCAGTTTCTCCGTAGCGGCCTGATATTTATTGGAAGCTACGGCAATCTGAATGCCGGCGGACTGCAGGTCGGTCAATAACTCTGGAACCCCCGGATAGGGGCGGCTATCATCCGCATTGTGAATATCATAATAAGGAATAAACTCTTTGCGGACACGGAGTACATTTTCCTCTGTTTTTTCTCCTTCGGGCAGGGCACGTTCAAAGAGTTTGTTGATACCGTTTCCTACCATGAAATTATACTTTTCTATTTCATGCGTGGGATATCCTAATTTATTTAGAGCATAGTTGGTACTGCGTGCCAGATCGGCGATCGTATTTAGCAATGTACCATCCAAATCGAATATTGCTAGTTTCTTCATTGTGGTTTGGGGTTATTGTTAATCCTGTATTTTATGATATTCGGATGGCAAAGGTAGGAATAAAAACGGATTAATGATTCGATTTCCGGTTACTTTCGTTATCTTTGTAGTTACTTAAATGAAAGAAGAAAGGAGATAACAATGGACAATTCAATGGAACTGGAAGCTTATAAAGCTGAATTGGCCCGAGAAATATTAATGTCGAATAGCCGTCAGTTGCTTGATAAGGTAAAGATGGTACTTCACGGTGAGTCTTCCGTCAATATAAATACAGTGAAGGAGGACTGTGTGCCCTATACCCCCCGAACGAAATCAGAGGTATTGGATGATTTGAAGGAAGCGTGTGAGGAAGCCCGACTGATACGCGAAGGAAAGGCAAAAGGTATTTCAGCCGAAGATTTACTCAATGAACTGTAATATTATAGCTACCTCTTTATTTAAGAGAGAATTGAAAAGATTAAGTAAGCATTATAAATCAATGCGGCAGGATTTTGCCGGTTTACTGGAGTCGTTGAGACGGGAGCCACAGCAAGGTGTGGATTTAGGTAGAGGACTTCATAAAGTGCGTATGGCAATTTCTTCTAAAGGAAAAGGTAAAAGTGGAGGGGCTAGAGTCATCACTCTCACTGTTTTGATATCGGAAACCGATACAAATATTGTCCTTCTGACAATTTATGATAAATCCGAATGTGAGAATCTTACAGATAAGGAACTGACAGATATTGTAAAAAAGAGCAGTCTGTAGGACTGCTCTTCTTATACTCTTCCTTTTGAAGAATGTTACTTCTTGGCAATGCGGAACCAATCCACATCCACCCATCCGCCATCATTAGTCACGATAGCCGGACGTGTGCAGAATGTTCCGATCTTGGTACCGATCCATTGTCCTTCCCTTGCTTGAAAAGGATTGCCTAGTGGTTGATATTTCTTTCCATCAAGACTATAGCTGAAGTCACACATGACAAGAAGGTCATGTCCGCCTTCGCTGGCTTTGATTTTCTTTCCGTCACATTTGAATTTTACTTTCAGATAAACAGTGTTTTGAGTGAGGCTGACAGAAGCATTCGACTGTTCCGGTTTCCCTTTATCGGCTCTTTTGCATTCCACTTGCGACAGAGTAAGTCTCTTATCCGTATTTTCTAGGAATAATCCGGCATAATCCCTGCCCATCACAATCAATCCGGTACGTTCACCTTTGTTTTTCTGATTGGGAGTGAAGGTCAGTTTCATCGTGGCTGTGAAATTGTCAGAAGGAGTCTTTTGTAATAATAGGTTAGCTACATCCCACATATTCTTGTAATCTTGTACGACAGGGTAAGAGTATAATCTCACGTAACTCTTGTCGCCTGCATAGTAGGCCCATTTCTCGTTGATATTAGCATGCCATTGCCATTGCGGAGACAGTGTGTAGCCGTCGAACTCGTCACTTTCCTGTGGGGTACAGATAGGATAAGTCTTTCCCACATTAGGCTTCTTGTAAGTCAGGACCGGTTCACCGCACCCGTCACCGTCTTTGTCTACCCCGATCACAGGCCAGTCGTTTATCCACTTCATAGGTTGCAGGTGCATGATACGTCCGTAAGCACCTACGTCCTGAAAGTGGAGAAACCAGTCTTCACCGGTAGGCGTATCTACCCATGCGCCTTGATGAGGCCCGTTGACGGGAGAGTTACCTTGTGCAAGTACAGTTTTCCATTCGTAAGGACCGTATACGTTTTTGGAGCGTAGCACCACTTGCCATCCTGTCGGCACACCGCCTGCCGGATGGAAAATATAATAATAGCCGTTTCTTTTATAGAATTTGGGGCCTTCACAAGTTTGGTGGGCCTCATGACCGTCGAAGACGATGCGTGAAGGAGTGATGGCCTTTGTGGCTTCAGCATTCAGTTCGCAGATAGTGATGACACTTTTTAATCCGGCACGGCTTCCCGCATATGCGTGTACCAGATATACTTTTCCGTCTTCATCCCATAGCGGACAAGTGTCGATGATTCCTTTTCCGGCTTTTACCAAAACGGGCTCGCTCCATGGGCCTTTCGGATCTTTGGCTTTCACCATGAAAGCTCCTTGATCGGGATCTCCCCAGAAGATATAAAACTCACCATTGTGATGGCGGATAGAAGGAGCCCATATACGGTTGCCGTGTTCGGGACGTTCGGGAGTTTGGATAGGAGCAAGCACGTCGGGTACTGCTGCACCGATGAACGTCCAGTTTACCAAATCTTTGGAATGTAGTATTTGTAGTCCGGGCAGACAGCCGAAACTGGATGAAGTCATATAGAAATCGTCGCCTACACGGCAAGCGTCCGGATCGGAATAATCGGCATAGAGTACCGGATTCTTATACTTCCCGTTTCCAAGATCGGAAACCCATACTTCGGATACATAGTTGCTCTGTGCCAGAACAGGGAAGGTAGTCAGCAGGCAGAGAACCAGAGTCTGTGTCAGTCGTTTCATGATATAAATAGATTAAATAGTTTTATATAAATGATTTATACGATTTATGTGATGTGGCAAAGGTATGAAAAAAGACTCTGCACAAGGAGGAATAATTGTGCAGAGTCGTATAAAAATTGGTAGAAACCTCGTAAATTTTGTTTAGTTGTATTTGTATCTACCTTATTTATATAGTGTGGATATCGCTTTGTTAGCGGATACCTTTAATTTTTACAGTTACCGGATGTGCCAGTTCTTCTTTCCATTTGCGGAGATAGGCAAACCAAGCTTCCGGAGTTTTATATCCGAATGTTTCTTTCATCGAAGTGAAAGTGGTATGATATTGGAAATAGTTGTTTCCCGGAGTGGTAATCGTATAGAGGAAGTTCGCTTTATCTTTTTCCTCCGATTGCACATAACGTTGCGGAATGCAGGTACCCAGCCCAACAGTTTCTTTGGCATATTTCACCGTATCATTGACAGGCCAGTCCGTACCCCAGCTTCCTACTAACCCCTTATGATCGGAGAAGGACTTGGAAGCGCCTACGATGTCCTGTACACCCGTGCAGAAAACTTCTTTATCGAGCGGTTCGTCAAAAAAAGCCTCGATGTGAAGGTCACGATGTCCGGCATACAGTGTGTAGCGGGTTGTCATGTCCAATTCCGTGCCTTGATATTTCCATCCGGTTACTTCTATTTCTGCAATTGCACGTACCGGACCGTAGGATATGATACGCTCCGTCCGTGTTTCTACCGGAGTGATATGCGTTGCCTTTTGTCCGTTCCAGCCTTTCAATGCACCCGGTCCGCAACTGTCGAACACGCGAAGTACGTCATCACCGAATCCTTTAGCTAACTGTGCGTCCGTTGGATAGAACTGAGATTCTTTGATTTCCAGGCCTTTATTGAATTTTCCATAGATGTCCGGTGTCTGCTTTTCGTTAAAGTAAAGTCGGTATCCCACCAGCTCCGATTCCAGAATCGGACCGTGAGGACGTACCATACTATATATATTACTGCTACCGGGAACGGTGATTGCCTGCACCCGCTGATGTTTCCCTTTCCGGTGGTCTGCGATAAACATATCGGCATATACCCGTTCCGGATAGGTCTTCGTGCTCTTCTCCGAAGAAAGAGTAACCTGGAATGTTTTTCTGCCATGAGCGGGAAGGTCGGCGACGAAAGCCAGTTCGTCCATCTTACGGTCTTTGTCCAAGTCGTCTAGTTGGGAAGGAACCTCGTTCGTCCCTTCCATGACAACGGCGGATTTGATTTTGAAATCTGCGTGTAACTCATGCAGGTTGATAACAATCGGGGCGTCTGTTTTTGCCTGACTCCAATTGTTATGCACTTCTACCGTAATGGTTTTCTCCTGTTTCTGCGCTTGGGAAGACAAGTGGAAACCTCCTAAAAGGAAAGCAAGTATAATAAGATTCTTCTTCATGATTCTAAGGTTGATGTTATACGTCGTATTTCTCTCTGCAAAAGTAGTTGAAAAAAATAGCAGACTGTCTATCTTTGGAAGATAAAATAGTCTGCTATTTGAGCTTTTTACTCTATATAATGATATTTTCTACTCTTATGCTTTTGAGATATTTCATGATAATATTCAGAGAGTATGTCGTTCATGGGTATTTGTACGGATGGAAATTACTGTTTGAACTAGGTCTAGGTCTGTTTTTTACTCCTTTTCTACTAGATTTTACTCTTTGTATTCCTTATATTTTCTCAATTTTGCACTGGTGAAAGAACAAAGAATTCACTCTAGCGAAAAACATTATTAATATACAATGAAAATCTAAACAGAATGAGAAACATGAAGCCAGCATTTATAATTGCCAATCCTCCTTAGGCTTGAATCCGTCTTTTAAAGAAAAGGGGCATAGAATTTTTATTCTTTTAATAATTGTATATCTTTAAATTATATATAAACTAATATTTATGAAACATCTAGCAAGTTTATTTCTTCTGTCATTTCTGCTTTGCTGTTCTTGTTCACAGCAAATGGATGATGAATGGAAACCGAATGAACAACTTCCCAATGTGCCCGAAACCCACCCGGTTGGCGTTTCTTTCAGTAGGGCTAGTCTTGAAACTTTTGCTGAACATGGAATTACAGAGGTCGGTGTTTATGTCTACCTGCAAGATTCCATGGTATATGGGAAAAATCTCCCTTTAAATAATGGAGATTTAAAAGTTGACCTTCCTTTAGGGGAAAATCTGCAAACCTTCATCGTGGCAAATGCCGATCATCTGGTGGATACAGATAGTCTTTCCAAAGTGGTAGTTTATCAGGATGCTCATATTCAAAAGCCGGTTTATATTTCGGATGTCGTAGGCTTTACTTCAGATAACTCGGTCAGTTCGCTCAACGTAGAATTGAAACGTTTAGTCGGGCAAGCAGTGTTTCAGCCGAAAGAGACGGAGGAGGAATTGAGTGCTATCACTCGTTTTGACCAGCTGAATGTCACTTTTACGAATGTGGCAATAGGCTATAAAGTAAAGAGTAAAGAATGTATTACAGAAAATGTGACTATCTCCACTAATCTTTCTACCGGCTTTGGAGCTTCGGTTTATTCATTTTCCACAGTGAATGGAGATTCCAGAACATCTATAGATGTGGTATATCTGAAAGGAGGCGAGGAGGTGAATCGCATCATCAGCCCTCTTGATACCGGTATAGGCTTTGAGTCTTCCAAGCGTTCTACCGTACATATGAAAATTACGGATGAGAATTACTTGGACGAGCCGTGGCCTTCGGTACGCACAGTCATGTATAAGAGTACATCCACTCAACCGTTTACAATAGAAGTTTCAGAATTTTAAAACAGGAGTTATATGAGAAATATATTCTATTCACTGACGGGAATAATGCTCCTGTTGGGAATAACAGCTTGTTCGGAAGAAGAACGATATGCCACTTCGGTAGTAAAAGAGATACAACTGTTTCTGGATGACGAACCGTGGGCGGTGAACACAGGTGCCTCTAACAAACCCCTGTTTATCTATACAGCCGATGGTGAGTATGTAGCCAACTATTCGTCGCTTTATCGCTTTCAGTTGGCCAACGGGAGTTATAACATTATTTCTACCACACAATCCGATTCTATTCCCAGTCCGAAGAATCTGAAAGATATTGTGATACATCAGGATCCGACGGCTAAAACAAAATATGCCATTTCGGCACCGGTGACGTATAAATCCCCGTTCGACGAACCGCTTACTGTGCGTATGTACAATCGTACAGGTGTGCTTCGTCTGAAGTCTACCGATCGTAAATCGGATAAAAGCTACTCGAAATTACGCGCAGTCGTTTCTTCACCGATTTCAGGATATAAACTATCGGATGCTACTTTTGTAAAAGCTCCGACAGATGTGCAACGCGAGAAAGAAACAACAACCGGTGGAGTGAACTACACCGATGACTTTGTGTTGTTCCAAACACAAAGCGAAGGTGGAACAGTGTCCGTGCGTATCGACTATCTGGATAAAGATAATACGGTGGTCCAATCTAAAGCTATCGATGGGGCGTTCTCTATTTTACCTGATGATACTTTGCAAGTAGCGTTTGCACTGAACAATGCAGACGAGCCGGTCATACAGGATTACACTGTTACGATTGCTTCGGAAGGATGGAACGAAGAAGATATCAATCCGGAAGCTCCGATGAGAATTCCTGACGGGTATAGATATGTAAGTCCTGACGAGAATCTGGAATCAATCTGTAAGTCAATGCTGGCAGATGCTTCGGTGAACGAGGTGAAACTTTTCCTGAAAGCGGGAGCTACCTATCACTTGGGTAGGCAGACTGATATGCCAAAAGCCCTCTATATTATGGGGCAGCTACCGGAGGATGGTGAAGAACCTGCTTATATGGAAATGGGAAATATGAGTATTAACTGCGCTGATGCGATAATTGAAGCTTTCCATTTTGAGAATCTGAAGATAAAGGTGACAGATGATAACTTCTTCAAGTTTAAGAATCAGGCTTTCCATGTAACTACTTTCTCTTGGAAAAACTGTGAGATAAGTGATTTAGTCCGGACGATGTGGTATCAGGAAGTAGATGCTCCCCAGAAACAGATAGCTGATAAGATCGTGATTGAGAATTGTCGTTTCTTTGGCTTGAATTCACTTTTAAGTGGGTTGTTCGGACTTTCTATCAAGCAAGATGCTCCTGTACATAACTTTGTGTTTAAAAATTCAACGTTCCATGCCAAAGACTTAACAAAAGCATTGATTACAGGTTTGGGTAGTATGACAGGAGAGCTGAATGTAACAGTAGAGAACTGTACATTTGTGAGTATGGCTCCTGCTGCAATGACTTTCTTTGACTTGAATCCGAAGAATACTTCTTCATTCAACCTGATTGTCCGTAATAATCTCTTTAGCGGTGTTTGTGAAGCCGGGCAGGGAACCTGGTTTACTACAAGGAACGTCTCAAGCAAGACTTTCGAGAATAACTATCGCACCAATGGCTTTGTAGTGGCTAACTGGGGAGTCGATCCCGCTGAAATACCGGTAGAAACAGCTCTCCCTATGGAGACACTCTTCAAAGATGTGGCTGGTAGAGATTTCACTATTACCGATAAAAACTCCGAAGTATATACTAATGGAATCGGTGACCCGCATTGGATTAAATAATCAATAGAGTATTAACAATATAAAGATATAAAACATGAGATATTTTCTATTCATATTGTTGGCTGGATTGTTGAACGCATGTAGTTCGGACGACGAATCTAATGCGGGCGCAACAGCTGCCAAACTGGAAGTGTCGAAGAATGAGGTGAAGTTGAGTAACGTGGACGGTTCGTTTACAATCAACGTAACGGCTACCTCTACATGGACTGCCGAAGTGACCTCGACAGGCGATTGGTTGACTATATCAAAAAGCTCCGGAGAGGGGAATGGTGATCTCCGTTTGTTTTTTACCGAGAATACAGACGGCCCCAAGCGCACCGGAACAGTAAAAGTATCAATGTCGGGTGCAGGCTCGACATTGGAACAAGAGATTAGCGTAGAGCAACTAGGGGCCGACCCCGATATTTTGTTTGATTGTTCATCAGATCCTTTGTCATTCAGAGAAGGTACATTTACTTGTAAGGTAGTGGCAAATGTGGAATGGGAATTGCAGATAGCAGAAGAATACGACTGGATCAGGTTGAAGGAAACAACTCCCAGAACCCGCAGTTTTGTGACAGACGAAGTAATATTTGCCGTAGATGCTAATACGAACAAAACCAGAACAGCTGTTCTGGTATTCAAATCCATAGGAGAGTACACCTTGCAACGCGTTCTGAAAGTGACACAAGACGGTGTAAGCGGTGCGGTGACTATAGAGCAGGATGAGTATATCATTCCTTATAAATGTCGTACGTTGGTTATCTCGGCTCCACAAGGAGAAAATCCGGTAGATTACGATGCTGTAATATCCGAGAGTTGGATTACGCAGGATAAGAAAAACTCTACTGCCAATGAAGTCGTATTGAATATCGAAGATAATGAAACAGTCTTCCCACGTACGGCAACGGTAGAAATGTTGGATAAAGTAATTACCATCTTCCAATATGGTAAACCCGATACAAGCATCGGTGACGATCATTCTACTTCTATACTCGCTTTCCCGGGTGCCGAAGGTGGCGGTCGTTTTACTACCGGTGGTCGTGGCGGAGAAATCTATCGTGTGACAACGCTGGCAGATTATAATAAAAATGAAACTCCTATTGAAGGTAGCTTGCGCTATGGAATTGAGAAGTCCAACCAACCGCGTACCATCATCTTTGATGTATCCGGTATCATCGAACTGAAAAGAGGGCTGTATCTGAATGAATTTCCTAATTTGAGTATCATTGGGCAGACCGCTCCGGGCGACGGTATCACGTTGAAGAATTACAACTTTACCTTTAATCTTTCTAAAGATCCGGCCATAGGTGCAGGGTCCAGCCTGAATGCTATTGTTCGTTTCTTGCGTTGCCGTCCGGGCGATCAGTTTGCCGATTATGGAGAAGATGCGATTGGCGGACGCTATTTCAAAGATGCCATTATCGACCATATTACAGCCGGATGGAGTGTGGATGAAACACTGACTTTCTATGGCGTACAGAACTTCACGGCACAATGGTGCATCGCTTCTGAAAGTATGAACCTGTCTAATCATGCCAAGGGTGCTCATGGTTATGGTGCCATGTTTAGTGGCGATAACGCTTCTTTCCACCACATACTGTTAGCACACCACGGTAGCCGCTGCCCGCGTATCTCCGATTTGTCTGCTCCCGGTACACAGGAATCTTATGACTTTACCGGATATTTCGATGTGCGGAATAATGTCTACTACAACTGGAGTGGAAGAGGACAAGGCAGTTACGGCGGAAAGTATGCTGCTTTCAACCTGACCAACTGCTATTATAAACCAGGACCAGCTACCGGAACAAACAACCGTTCTTACCGTATTCTGTCAAGTGATCCTACTGCCAGAGCTTATATCAATGGCAATTATGTGTTAGGTAACACAGGTGTCACGGCTGATAACTGGACAGAGGGTGTTTGGGGACAATTCGATTCTTCACTGGGTACAGTTCCTGAAGCAGAAAAGCAAGCTATGAAGATGGCAGATTACCAACCTTTCAGCAAACTGACCAGTCACACAGCTGAACAAGCTTACGATAAAGTATTGGAATATGCCGGAGCTTCTTTGCGTAGAGATGTGATAGATCAGCGTATCGTTCGCGAAGTAAAGAATGGTACTTACACCTATATCGGTTCCAAACCCGAAGAAGACGGCAAAGCCAAGCAACCCGGTATCATTGATACAGTATCAGATACTGAAGGTTACATTAAGGTGAAGTCGTTGAATCCCTGGCCTGATACGGATGGTGATGGAATTCCTGATATTTGGGAAGAAGCTTACGGGTTGAATCCTAACGATCCGAGTGATGCACAAAAAATCAGTTCGTCGGTTGATCCTAACGGACGCTATCCGAACATCGAAGTTTATTTCCACAACCTGGTTCAGCACATTATCTATTATCAGAACCAAGGCGGAATAGTAATGGAAAAGAAATAAAGGTGTGGAGCAAATAAATCTATTTACAATAAAAGCATAGAATGATGAATAAAATAATCATAAGCATATTTATCCTGCTGTGGGTAGCAGCGGGTGCTATGGCACAGACTGCTACCGTGACCGGTACGGTGACCGACGACATGGGGCCGGTAATTGGCGCCACAGTAACGGTGCAAGGCACTTCAATAGGTGCAACGACCGATTTGGATGGTAAATTTACATTGACCAGTGTGCCCAATGTAGCCAAGGCCGTGTTGATAGTTCGCTATGTAGGTATGGAAGAAGCAAAAGAACCGTTGAAAGGACGTACCTCGAACATTAATATCCACATGAAAGAAGCTGTCGGAATGTTGGACGACGTAGTCGTAATTGGCTATGGTACGCAGAAAAGAGGTAACCTGACCGGTTCTATCGCCAGCGTATCCGGCAAGATATTGGAGAAAGTACAGACCACTTCTGCTGCCGAAGCCATCGTCGGTAAGCTGCCGGGCGTACAGGTGACAGCTGTGGACGGTTCGCCGGATGCTGAAATCAAGATTTTGGTGCGTGGTGGCGGTTCTATTACACAAGATAACAGTCCGCTTATCATATTGGACGGATTTGAAGTAAGCAGTCTGAACGATGTTCCACCTACCGATATTGAATCTATCGAGGTCTTGAAAGATGCGGCTTCCACAGCTATCTATGGTGCGCGTGGTGCCAACGGTGTAATCTTGGTGACAACCAAACGTCCTGTTGAAGGACGGGTTGTCATTAGCCTGAACACTTATGTGCAGACCAAAGAACTTTCCAACAAACTGGATGTGATGGACCCTTACGAATTTGTATTGATGCAATATGAAAATGCGCGCCAGAAAAGCTCTAATCCTACAGCTTTCAATAATAAGTATGGACATGCTTACGAACACTACATCTATCAGGGAAATGCCGGAACTGACTGGCAGGACGAGGTATTCGGTTCCAATCCGGTGGCCAAATATGTAGACCTTAGTGTGAATGGTGGTACGGAGAAAGCCAAATATAAACTATCCTTTATCCATCAGGACCAACCGAGTGTGATGGTAGGCAACGGACTGAAACAAAACAATATGAACGCTTCTTTCAACTTCAAACCTTTTAAATTCCTGACATTGGAATACCGCACGCGTTTGTTGCATAAGGAAGTAGATGGATCCGGTACGGAAGGCGTTAGTCTGCTGACCGCTTTGCGTGAAAAACCTACTACCGGTTTGGATGAGTACATGACGCTTCCCGAAGATGATACCTATTTCGATCCCGACCAACTGGAAGAGGTAACCCGTTTCAATCCGAAAGAAGAATCGGAACGGAATTACAAAAAGAGAATCAACAAGTCGCTCAATACGATGGGAGCCGTGACCTGGGATATTATGAAGGGTATGACTTTCCGTAGTGAATTCGGTTTCGAGAATAACTCTGAAGAACAACGCCGTTTCTGGGGTATGGAGACTAGTAAAGCTCGTAGCAACAATAACCAGCCGGTGGCGGAATGGAGCATGAAACAAGGTACCAAATGGCAGCTTACCAACGTGTGGAACTACAACTTTATGCTAAAAGATGTACATGATATCCGTCTGATGTTGGGACAGGAAATCAAGCATAACCAGACTACTACCAAAACTTACTCTACCCGCTTTTTTCCGGAAAATATTACGGCAGAAAAGGTCTTTGATAATTTGTCGCTAGGTACTCCTTACGAGAACTCCTCGTCAGCGGCCTCTCCCTCGCGTATTTCTTCATTCTTTGGCCGTATCAACTATGGCTATAATGATAAATACCTCGCTACGGTAACGCTACGTGCCGATGGCTCTTCCAAATTTGCCAAAGGTAACCGCTGGGGATTCTTCCCGGCAGGAGCGTTGGCATGGCGTATCTCTAACGAGGACTTTTTGAAAGATAGTCAGGTCGTATCCAACTTAAAGTTGAGATTAAGCTACGGTTCTTCCGGTAACGACCGCATCGATGCCGACCTTTATCAGAAATTGTATGGAGTAAGCAGTTCTCGTCCTGCCGGATGGGGAGAAGTCAGCCACTATTACTATAACTTTTATAACTCTAAATATGTGTACAATCCTGATGTGAAATGGGAAACCACCATCACACGTAACGTTGGTCTTGATTTCGGCTTCTTTAAAGAACGCCTTAGCGGTACGATTGATGTGTACTGGAATACGGTCAAAGATTTGCTGGTACCTTCGGATATTCCAGGTTACACAGGTTACACTAAACTGATGACCAATGTGGGACAGACATCCAATCGGGGTATAGAACTTCAACTGAATGCCTGGCTGGTAGAGACGAAAGATTTCTCACTGAACGCCACCTTTAATATCGGCCATAACAAAAATAAGATTGACAAACTGGCAAGTGGTGAAAAAGAATGGATTCTCACTTCGGGCTGGCGAAATGATGTGGTGAACTCGGATGATTATCGTGCCTATGTGGGTGGTACCAGTGGTTTGATTTACGGTTATGTCAATGACGGATTCTATACCGTAGCCGATTTTGAATCCTTCGACTCCAAATCAAGAACATGGAAACTGAAAGACGGTGTGGTAGACTCAAGTCCATTGTCCGACACACCGCGTCCCGGTAATGCCAAGTTCAAGAAACTCACTGCGATAGATCCCAACAGCACCAATCCTTATCAGTTGACAGAAGCCGACCGTACTGTTATTGGTAACACCACCCCGAAGTTCTCGGGAGGTTTTGGCTTGAATGCTACTTATAAAGGATTCGACATGAGTATGTTCTTCAACTTTATGTATGATTTTGATGTACTGAATGCCAACAAAATCATGCTGACCACGTGGGCGGACAATAAAGAGAACAACTTCCTGATGGACATCGCTTCGGATAAACGCTGGCGCAATTTCGACGACATGGGTAATGAGATCCGTTATAGTCCGGAAGTACTGGCAGAATTCAATAAGAATGCTACCATGTGGAATCCCACTTCCATCGGACGCCCCATCTGTATGTCGTATGCCGTGGAAGACGGTTCGTTCCTGCGTCTTAATTCAGCTACCCTCGGTTACACCTTACCAAGTGTCTGGACGAAGAAAGTAGGTTTGAGTAAAGTACGTTTCTACGTATCGGGCAATAATCTGTTTACCCTCACCGGATATAGTGGTTATGATCCCGAGGTGAACATCGCTACCGGTTTGACACCCAATATTGATTATAACCGTTATCCGCGTAGCCGCACCTATACATTTGGCGCACAGTTGACTTTTTAATTGAAATCTATAAAATGAAAGAACAATGAATAAGAAACTAATATACTCACTCATTGCCGGAACTCTGTTCACTTTGACGTCTTGCGATGATTTTCTTGATGTGCAGCCCGGCTCCGGTTTTACTCCCGAGTACATATTTTCCAGCGAATCGGAAATGAAAGCGTTGATGACTCGTATCTACTCTTCCATGACGGAAGACGGGTTATACGGAAGTAACCTTGCCAGCGGTTTGAATACGAATACCGATGTGGAGATGAGTTCGTTCAAGAACAACACTGTCAGTACCAATGGCTCGGATATCGGCTGTTTTGATTCCCGTCCCACTTGGTCGGTGTTGAACTCAACTTGGAATAATCTCTATTATGCTATCAATTATGCCAACGACTTTTTGCAGGCTGTGCAGGAGTCACCGTTGTTTTCTGATAAAGTAGCAGGTGATACTCCCTCCGAAATACAACAGATGTATGGAGAAGTGAAAACGCTTCGTGCCATGCTCTATCTGGACTTGATCCGTACATGGGGAGATGTCGTGTTTGTTACCAAACCAACGGAAGCGACCGATGATTTCTTCAGCCTGGGTACTACCGACCGCAATGTCATTCTGGAATATCTGATCGACGACTTGATAGCTGTAGAACCGATGATGAAATATGCAGTCGATTTGGATTATGGCGTAGAACGTGCTTCACGCGAATATTGCCAGTCGCTTATCGGACAGTTGGCTCTCTATCGGGGTGGTTGGACTCTTCGTGCCGACAAAGAAGATGTGACTCACGTAGGTTACATGGAACGCGGCGATAACTTTGAACATTATTATGAAATTGCCGTCACTTATCTGGGAAAAGTAATCAAAGAAAGCAAACATGACCTGACTCAAAGTTTTGAAAACTTGTGGGTAAATGAATGTAACTGGAAGACTGCCAACAACGATGATGTCATGTTCGCTGTTCCGATGCTGAAAAGTGTCACCAGTCGTTATGGCTATAATATCGGTGTCACTATTGCAGAAGGTAAGCACTCTTATGGCAGCGCCCGCAACTATGTAACTTTCTGCGGTACGTATGTCTATTCGTTTGATAAAGATGATTTGCGTCGTGATATGACTTGTGTACCTTATAAATATGATAAAGACCTGAATCAGGAGATTGATATGGGAGTGACCGGTATGGGTGTTGGTAAATGGTCCAAACTCTATATGCAGTCTCCGCTGGGTGCTTCCAGTGGTTCTAATACAGGTATCAACAGCGTACGTATGCGTTTTGCAGATGTTTTGCTGATGTATGCTGAAGCAGTCAATGAACTTTACGGACCGCGTGACGATGCCAAAGAAGCACTGAAGCGTGTTCGCCGCCGCGCTTTCGATGCGGCTCAATGGACGGATAAAGTAGAAAGTTATGTAGAGAGCCTGACTAATGAAGCAGATTTCTTCCAAGCACTCATGGATGAGCGTAAATGGGAGTTTGGTGGTGAAGGTATTCGTAAGTACGATCTTGCATGTTGGAATAAGTACGGTGAAGTCATCTATAATCTTTATAATGAGATGATTAATTGGGGATTGGTAGCTAACGGAGCTTACGTACCGGGCATTGAGAAAGTACCGTCTAATATCTATTACAAGCAAGTGACGGATCCTGAACATTCTGATAGAAAAGTATTAGACATTGTAGGTATTGACGAATATGGTCCCGGTGTAGGTCGCCCTGCTGGTTACACAGTATTGGAGTATGCGTTGGGATGGAGAGTGTTGAACAAAGAAACACAGCTTTATGAAACGTTGGATGCTATTTCATGGAGTTTCCGTGGATTTATCAACAAGAACAACGATCAATTAGTGAAACCTACCGATCCTGTGAGATACTTGTGTCCTTATCCTGCAAAGGTTATAACAGATCATCGCGGATTGATTCGGAACTATTATGGATACTAATCAGTAAAAAAGACAAACGTTATGATAAAGTTATTACGAAAACTTGCAACGGCTATGCTACCTGCACTCCTTTGCGGCACCCTGTTCATAGGCTGCGAGGCAGATGATAAATATACGAAAGTGGACGACCTGTTCCAGCCCCGGTTTGTATTGGAGAAACCGGAGGTAAAAGCAAACTCTGTGACATTGGTATGGTATAAAGTGAACGATGCTGCCTCTTATACGGTACAACTACATCAGGATCAATATTATACCAGTTTGTTTATGGAGATGGAAACTACCGACCCTTATGTATTCATCGATGATATTCCTTACGGTACAACTTTCTATATTCGTGTACGCAGTAATGCTGCCAAAGCTATCAATAACTCGCAGTGGAGTTATGCCAGTGCCTCTACTGAAGCTCGTCCGGAATATGCCCAACTGGTGGAAGATGTTTC